>OKSF01000047.1_pt1 | contig 98145 bp, 93 predicted proteins | sample 1606061 | NCBI WGS metagenome assembly OKSF01 (sample SAMEA3541567, study PRJEB24748) | human gut metagenome | biome: human gut; feature: human-associated habitat; material: faeces | place: China | collected 2012
TCGGCGGTCTGGGTGGAGCAGTAGCCGAAACCCTGGCACCATATGGACTACCATGTAGTCAGTACATGATGGGGATGCAGGACAGTTTTGGACGAAGTGGCAAACCAAAAGACTTGTTAGCCTACTATCATTTAGATGCTTCAAGCATTGCCCAAAAGATCAAAGAAATTATGAAGTAAAAATTACATCGCAAACAAGCAGTAATGATATCGAATCGTTGCTGCTTTTTTATGTAGAAATGAATGGTGTATAATAGAAACCGATGAAAAGGAAAAGAAAAGCTAAAAAATTACGTATATTTATTTTGATGATGGTCTTGCTTGGTGTACTGACTTTTGTCATTCATTCACTTTTTTCACAAGCGGAAACGACTCCCTCATCCTACTATGATTTAGATCGTTTTGAAAATGCAAGCACAGGCTTTAAGTTCTATAACGATCCGGATTATGAAAGTAAGATTGGAATTGATGTCAGTGAGCACAATGGTACGATTGACTGGACTGCAGTTACAAACACCGGTATTGATTTTGCGTTTATACGAGCTGGTTATAGAGGTGGTATTGAAGGAAAGATTCATGAGGATGCCACATTCGCATACAACATGGAACAGGCACAGGATAAAGGCTTAAAACTAGGTGTTTATTGGTATTCCAGTGCCATCAACACTATTGAACTTCAGGAGGAAATCGACTTTGTACTGTCTTTGGTTTCTTCGTATTCCATTGATTTGCCGATTGTTTTTGATATGGAATTTTTTGATGAACAAGAAGGTCGAATCAATACATTGAGTGTCGAAGAGAAAACTGATTTGGCCTTGATGTTTTGTGATGCGATGGAAGAACATGGGTATGAATCCATGATTTATGGAAACTTAGACTGGTTCTATAATCAACTTGATTTCAGTCGGATTCAGGACAGAAATCTCTGGTATGCGGCTTATCAAGATAAACCGGCTATGCAGGATCGATTCATGATTTGGCAATATTCGCATACAGGAACACTTCCCGGAATATCGACCAATGTGGATATGAACATCATGCCGGTGAAAAAATAAATAGGGGGGATCTTCATGAAAAAGGGCAATAGAAATGCATTGTTGAGTTTGTGTGTTGTAGTATGTATTTGTATCGTGTGTTTTGTCGTATATATGTCACTAAAAGAAGATGAAAAGGTTGATGAAATATCTTTAGATACACTTCCGGAATATAGCCAAAATGCTTATGTCATGATCAATAATAATGAACCGAATTTTGAAGAATATGAGATTACAGAAGCGCAGACATCCTTTGAAACCTATAATCAACTCGATGAACTAGGGCGGTGTACGATGGCAAAAGCCAGTGTCGGCAAAGAAACGATGCCAAAGACAGATCGAGAAAGTATCAGCTCTGTCAAACCAAGTGGATGGCAGAATGAACGATATGATTTCGTACCGGGTGGCTGGGTGTATAATCGCTGTCATTTGATCGGATATCAACTGACGGGTGAAAACGCCAATGAAAGAAACTTAATTACGGGTACTCGTTATATGAATACGGAAGGAATGCTTCCTTTTGAGAACGAGATTGCCGAGTATGTGAAAGCTACCGGTGAGAATGTTCTTTATGAGGTGACGCCGATTTATGAAGGTGAAAATCTGGTTGCCAGTGGCGTACATATGCAGGCCTGTTCGGTGGATGATGATTGCGAAAGCCTGGCATTTAATGTTTATGCATACAATGTTCAACCGGGTGTAGAGATAGATTATGCGACTGGAGAAAACGAGAAAGAATAAGGAGGAAACGATATGTCTTGTACAACAATTTTAGTGGGTAAAAAAGCTAGTTTTGATGGTTCAACGATCATCGCGCGCAACGATGATTCCGGAGCCGGACAATTTACCGAAAAGAAGCTTGTGGTTGTAGAACCAGATCAACAGCCAAAAACCTATAAAAGTGTGATCTCACATGTAGAGATTGAGTTGCCGGATCAGCCTATGCGTTATACGGCAGCGCCCAATGCGGTAGAAGGAGAAGGCGTTTGGGCTGCTTTTGGTGTAAATGAAGCGGGTGTTGGTATGACGGCTACGGAAACGATTACCTCGAATGCCCGTGTATTAGGAGCCGATCCTTTGGTTGTTTATGATGAAAAGACACAGACACCTGGCGGAATTGGAGAAGAAGATCTTGTTACTCTTATTTTACCCTATATTCACACTGCGCGAGAAGGTGTACTTCGCCTGGGGAAATTATTAGAAGAATATGGTACCTATGAGATGAATGGAATTGCTTTTTCAGACAAAGATGAAATCTGGTGGTTAGAGACGATTGGCGGACATCATTGGATGGCTCGCAGAGTTCCGGATACTGTTTATGTTGCTATGCCTAATCAATTAGGAATTGATTCTTTTGACTGGAAGGATGCCTATGGTGCACAAAAAGAGTATATGTGCTCTTGTGATCTGAAAGAATTTGTGGAACAAAATCATTTAGATCTTTCGATGAATGATGTATTTGATCCACGCTGTGCGTTTGGATCTCACGATGATGCCGATCATGTATATAACACGCCTAGAGCCTGGTATATTGAAAAAACATTAAATCCACATACAAAAAAATGGGAAGGCAAACAGGCAGACTATACACCAGAATCCGATGATATTCCGTGGTGCATGGTTCCCGAGAAAAAGATTACAATCGAAGATGTGAAGTATTTGTTGTCTTCGACTTTTCAGGGAACGGATTATGATCCATATAAAAGCTATGGGGATCGATCAAAAGCCGGTATGTATCGTTCCATTGGTGTGAATCGTACCAGTGTGCTTGGCCTGATTCATCAACGTCCGGATCGAGAAGTCTTAGAATGGATTGCCTTTGCGGCCAACAACATGAATGTGATGATACCTTTCTATCCTCATGTGGATAGTGTGCCGGAATATTTATCCAATACCACTGACAAGGTTTCTACGGATAACTTTTATTGGACAAGTCGCTTGATTGCCGCGATGGCGGATGCCAGCTTTAAACAATCTCGTAACCTGATTGAACGATATCAAAATAAAGTGGCTGCCAAAGCGCATGAAATCATTCATCAAACTGATGCATTACTGGAAAAAGAAGAAACAGAGCAGCGTAAAAAAGAAATTCGTACACAAGCCAATCAAGCCATTGCCGATATGGTCAAAGAAACTGCTGATGAAACTCTAGGTAAAGTTTTGTTTGAATTAAGTTCAATCATGAAGAATGCATATGCCCGCAGCGATGCCTAATAAAACGGGACGAGAAGTAACGCTGTTTATTGCCATGAGCCTGGATGGCTATATCGCAGATGAAGATGGAAATATTGATTGGCTACAAGCTTTCGAAGAACAAGAAGGCACTACGAATTCCTATGATATGTTTATAAAAAATATTGATTCTATTATTATGGGCTATACCACATATCATCAATTGATTACCGAAATTACACCTAATCAATGGCCATATGACAAACAATACACATATGTCATTACTCATCGCGCTTTAAAAGACAAATCGAATATTTGTTTTATGAACCAGGATCCTGTATCCCTGCTCCATGACCTTAAACAAAAAGAAGGTAAAGGAATTTGGGTTTGTGGAGGCGCACAGATTATAACACCTTTAATTGAACAGCGGATGATTGATGTGTATCACATCTCTGTGATTCCTGTTTTACTGGGGAATGGGATTCGGCTATTTCAAAAACAAAAGAGTTTCCAGTCTTTAGAGTTGATACGAACAGTTTCATATAATGGAATTACAGATTTAATTTATAAGACAAAATAAAAAAGGAAAATCACAATGTATAGAACAACTTATGACAGCTCGTTTAGCAGAATTTACTTATCCAGTGATGGCCAATATCTAACTGGTTTATGGTTTGAAGGCTCTAGAGATGAAGTCAAACACGGAAAGAATTTTATCGATCAAGAATTGCCCATTTTTGAACAAACGAAAAAATGGCTGGATATTTATTTTTCGGGGAAAGAACCATCATTTTTGCCGACCTATAGGTTAGAGCATGTAACACCGTTTCGTCAGCTAGTGATCGATCAAATGCTTCAGATTCCTTTTGGAAAGGTAGTAACGTATAGAGATATAGCCGAAAATATCGCAAAGATCAAAGGAGTGGATAAAATGTCAGCTCAGGCGGTAGGCGGTGCTGTGGGCTGGAATCCGATCTGTATCTTGATTCCCTGCCATCGTGTGGTCGGATCGAATGGAAGCTTGACCGGTTATGGTGGTGGCATAGCCAATAAAATCAAACTCTTAGAAAACGAAGGACACGATCTATCAAAATTTATTGTCCCGAAAAAAGGAACTGCCTTATGAAACGTTGCAGCTGGTGTAATATGAATAACCCATTATATATTCGTTACCACGATGAAGAATGGGGAAAGCCTAATTTTGATGAGCGATATTTATTGGAGATGTTGATTTTAGAGTCGTTTCAGGCTGGTCTATCCTGGGAATGTGTATTAAATAAGCGAGAAGCTTTTCGCCAGGCTTATGATCAGTTTGATCTGGACAAAATTTGTGCATATGACGAAGATAAGCTGCAGGAACTTGCCCAAAATAAAGGAATCATACGCAATCGTTTAAAAATCAAAGCGAGTGTGGTAAATGCCAGGATTTTTAAAGCCATTCAAAAAGAACAGGGAAGTTTTTATGCTTACTTAATGAATTTTACCAATGGGAAAATTTATAAAGAAGTTGGTTTGACTAGCTCGAAGTTATCGGATGAAATTTCTAAGGATCTGAAAAAGCATGGTATGAAATTTGTCGGTACGACCATCATCTACTCGTATCTACAGGCAATCGGAGTCGTTAATTCTCACGATGAAAACTGTGATTTGTACAATTTATAAGATCCAGAGGTTCTTTTTCTATGGTCTTTAGTGCTGCAGGTTTGATTTTGACCAGATGCTTATAAGCGGTACTGGATGTGTAAAGTTGTCTTTTTTAAAGATAATACAATTTTGTTTTTACTTTTTTGTGTTTTTTTGAACTGAATTGACATAGGGTCATATTCTTTGTTATCTTGGCTAAAGGAATGAAAGGAATTGATATGAAAAAATTAACGAGTAAACAGTATCGTTTGACATCACTTTTATTATTTTCAATGTTTTTCGGTGCTGGTAACCTGATTTTCCCACCTCTTGTTGGACGTTTGGCTGGCCATGCGACGTGGTGGACGATGCTGGCCTTTGGGGTTACAGCTGTTGTTTTGCCTGTATTAGGGGTTGTAGCTGTCAGTAAATCAAAGGGACTGATGAATCTTGCGGGCCGTGTTCATTCGGTGTTTGCGGTTTTTTTTACGATTGTCATCTATATGTCCATCGGGCCCTTCTTGGGTATCCCACGTGCGGGAAGTTTGCCTTTTGTGATGGCGGTTCAACCTTATCTGCCAAAATCGGTTCCGATGGATCTTGCTTTGCTGGCTTATACGGTGATCTTTTTTCTTGTCGCTTTTTGGCTCTGCGTTACACCAAGCAAGCTGCTTGATCGTGTTGGTAAGGTCTTAACGCCGACTTTACTGACGTTGATGTTGATTTTATTTGTTGCCAGTTTAATTCATCCTTTAGGAAGCTATCAGGCAGCAACAGGATCCTATGCATCGAGCCCTTTGCTACAAGGCTTTGTAGACGGATATCAAACCATGGATGCTGTGGCGGCCTTAAACTTTGGATTGGTAATTACACAAGTCATTGAGGGGTTTGGCATCAGCCAGCAAGATAGTCCGAAAGTGACGCTTCGTGCGGGATTAGGTGCAGGAACTATACTAATGTTGATTTACTTAATGCTGGCTCACCTTGGTGCCAGTTCAGCAGGTGTTTTGTCGGCAGAGAATGGAGCTGAAATTCTTCGTGGTGTGGCCAATCAACTTTTTGGTGGTCTGGGGGCCATCCTCATGGCTTTGATCTTTACTTTAGCTTGTTTGACCACCTGCGTGGGGCTACTTTCAAGTATTTCACAATACTTTTATAGTCTTACAAAAAAGGGTTCTTATAAGGCGTGGCTAGTGATGTGGGTTGTGATTTCAACTATTTTAGCCAACTTTGGTTTAAATCAAATCTTAGCTTATTCAGTAGCTGTTCTAGTAGCCATTTATCCAGTGGCCATCATTTTGATTTTATTAGGTAATTCACCAATTGAATCAAAACTGACTTATCGCTTAACTGTTGGTGTAGCCGGTGCGATTAGTTTGGTGCAAATGCTGGCGAGCTTGAATTTGCCTATTCCTGTTCTATATAATCTTTACCTACAATTGCCACTTGCGAATTTAGGTCTGGCATGGGCATTACCCAGTGTTATTGCGTTTGGACTGGGTATGGCTATCGACTGGCTAAAAAAGGCTTGATTTCTTTTCTGCTTTTCACAGCTAATTAAAAGTGGCTTAGAGATTTTATTTACATACTTTTAGCCACTTTTTTGCTATGTTGTGATTTATCGCGTATTTACTTTTCTTTTGCTATTTAGATGTATAGATATGAGTAGAGTAAATGAAGTAAGATTTATCATTTATAGTTTTGTAGATAGAGTGTGCATAGTAAAATCACTACCACTATTAAAAATTGTAGAATATGATCTTTACAATGAAGTAACCAGGCAAAAGTAGTAAGTAAAAAGTACCTGTTAAGGCATTGAAATGACTTTGTTGATGCAAACCATTCTTCAACTTTCAAGCATTTCTATCTTTCCTTGGGTAATAGCTACCCCAACACATACAAACTGATAATAGAGCTTGAAAAGAGTCTATTATCATGATATGATGCTTACGCACTTACTTTAAGCTCGAATGTGGCTTAAGGCGGAAGGAGGATACGACATGAAAAAGGGAATTCATCCGGAATACCATCGTGTTAAATGTATCTGTACATCTTGCGGCGCAGAATTTGAAACAGGAAGTACGATCAAAAAAGACGAATTGCGTGTAGATACTTGCAGTAACTGTCACCCATTCTTCACTGGTCGTCAGCGTTTCGCAGCTGCTCAGGGACGTATTGAGAAATTTAACAAGAAATATGGTCTGAAAAGCGGACAATAAGTGATACAATAGAAACAGCGTTAAACGCTGTTTTTTTCATATACAGGAGAAATTATATGCATATCAAATCAAAACGAATGGAAGTTTTTAAGCCTTCTGTCTTTACAGGTTTAAAATATTTGAAACAAGACTATACAAAGAAAACAGGGAAAGACACGATTGATTTTTCTATCGGTTCGCCCAATATTGCCCCAGAGCCATCGATCATGAAAGTCATGCAGGAATCTGTGATGGTGCCTGAAAATTATAAGTATGCCATTACCGATCTTCCCCAGATGAAAGAGGCTATTCATGACTGGTATCAAAATCGTTATGATGTAGAATTAGAAGCGAATGAAATGGTTTGCCTGCAAGGTTCACAGGAAGCGTTGAGTACTTTGTTTTTGGCGACTTGTGATCAAGGTGATATTGTTTTAGTGCCAGATCCTTATTATCCTATTTTCAGTGATGGGCCTAAGATTGCTGGTGCGACTGTGGAATATATGCCTTTATTGGAAGAAAATGGATATTTGATTGATTTTGATGCGATTGATCCAGAAATAGCGCAAAAGGCAAAAATGATGATCGTATCGTATCCAAACAATCCTACTTGTGCGATTGCCCCGGATTCTTTCTATGAAGAACTGATCGCCTTTGCGAAAAAATATGACATCATGGTACTCCATGATAATGCGTATAGTGAACTTGTCTTTGATGGAAAGATCGGTAAAAGCTTTTTATCGTTTGAAGGTGCCAAAGAGATTGGTATTGAATTAAATTCATTCTCTAAAACATTTGGTATGGCTGGTGCCCGCTTAGGTGTTTGTGTAGGTAACAAAGATATTATCGAAGTTTACAGTACATTAAAATCCAATATGGATTATGGTATCTTTTTGCCGGTTCAATTTGCCGGTATTGAAGCGTTACGTCATGGTGGTCAAGGCATTCATTCTACATGCCAGGCTTATCAGGATCGAAGAGATGTGCTTGTCAAAGAATTTGCCGAAGTCGGCTGGACCATTCCTAAAAGTCCGGCAACGATGTTTTCCTGGGCAAAAATCCCGGATCATTATGAAGACTCCAAAGCCTTTGTATTAGACTTGTTGGAAAAAGCCGGCATTGTCGTAACACCGGGTCAGGCTTTTGGTAAGCAGGGAGAACGCTATGTCCGATTGGCTTTGGTGCAGGATGAAAGTGCCATCAAAGAAGCGGCCAGACGATTAAAAGAAACACATTTCTTTAAATAAAGTAAAAGAAGTCATTCAGGAAAAAATTTCTTGAATGATTTTTTGTCTTTTTTGGACTTTTTATCGTAATGAATAGTATGCGATGTCCAAGATGTAAGAATGAAGATCCAAGATTATTTGGATATGACAATGGTGTTTATTATTGTCGAAGGTGTATTTCTTTTTCCAGAGTGAATATAGGGGATACCATTTTGCCTTGTACTTTATCTAAGAAGGTTTGGAAGGAAAAACCAAAACTAGATTATGAATTGACCGATGCACAAAAAGAGGCTTCTTCTAAGGCACTTTCGTATTTAAAACAAGGAAAGGATGTGTTTGTGTATGCCGCAACCGGTGCCGGTAAGACGGAGATTACGTTTGAAAGTATTTGTTATTACCTGGCATTCGGAAAGAAAGTAGCCTTTGCGATCAGCCGCAGGCAGGTGGTTTTAGAAATCGCCCAACGTTTGCGCAAAGCCTTTAAAGGCTTATCTGTTGTAGAAGTGGCGCAGGATTATACATCAATCACAGATGGAGATTTGATTGTCTGTACGATGCATCAGTTATATCGTTACCCTTATGGATTTGATTTGTTGATACTGGATGAAGTGGATGCCTTTCCTTATGCCGGGAATCAACTTTTAGAACAGATCGTGCAGCTTTCCTGCAAAGGACAGAAAATGTATCTCAGTGCCACACCGTCAAAAGAAATACTTCTTCAGATTCAACAAAAAAAGATGGAAATGGTAGAGTTGTTTGTACGACCTCACGGACATCCTTTGATTATTCCCAAAGTGATCCAGGCAGCCCTATGGAGACAAGTTTTAATCCTTATTTGCTTTTGCAGGGGCTGTAAGAAAGAAAATAAACAAGTTTTAGTGTTTGTACCACGCCGCAATGATTGCCTTTGGATGACAGTTTTACTGAACTTTTTTGTTAAGACGAAGGGAATTCATTCTCAGACAGAAGATAAAGATCGGATTTTAGAAGATTACCGACAAAAGAAAATAGATGTTTTAGTGTGCACAACTTTGTTAGAAAGAGGAATTACAATTCCAAGTGTGCAGGTTGCGGTGTTTGAAGGACAACACGCAGTTTATACCGCGGCCAGTTTGATTCAGATTTTCGGCCGTATCGGAAGATCTATGAAAGATCCCTCCGGGAAAGGAATTTGCTTATGTCAATACGCCAGTTCATCCATACGAGAGTGTGTTCGTATTTTGAAGCAAATGAACGCTTCTGTCTGATTTGTAATGAGTCTTTAGACTCCATACAAAATGTAGATTTACTTTCTTTTTGTCTTTGTAAAAGATGTCGCAAACAATTTCGAATGTGTAAGAAAATCTATAAAATCAATCAAGTGGAATGGCATGTATTGTATGAATATGATGATTTTTTAGAGCGCTTATTTTTCCGTTATAAAGAACAATGTGATCGTTTGTTGGCACCGGTCTTTTTAGAACCAATACATCAGTATTTACATAAAATGAAAAAATACACGGTTTGTTCGCTTTGTTCCAGTGATCAAAAGCGTATGCAAAGAGGGTTTGATCCATTATCTGATATTTTTGGTTTTTATAATGTATCGATCGTATCTCCTTTATATAAAAAGAAAGAGCATAAGCAAAGCAATCTTTCTAAAGAAGAGCGAGAAAAGGTAAACGATGTGATTTTCAGAAAAGAACATTATACACTTGCCGACAAGCCGATTTTACTGGTTGATGATGTCTGTACGACCGGTGCCAGCCTACAAAGAGGTATTGAATTGTTGTCTCCAAACAAAGTTTTTGTGATTGCCGCTCATCCGTTATGGCTTTCTCAACATCAAGAAATGATTGTAGAAAAAAAGAGCCTCTTTTGGTAGAATGAAGCAAAAGGGGAGTTGTTATGACCGCAAGAAAACCGAAAGACGAAATTTCCAGACTGTTGGATTCTTTTCAGGAAGAAGAGGTACTGGAAGAAAAAATGGAAGGTTTTACCGCACAGAAAAGAAGACAGGATCGCATGCAGCGTGCTTCCAGACAGACGGTAGAGCCGGAACCGGTTCAAAATGAAACGAATGATACGATCGTTTTGCGTCCGGAACCAAAGAAAACAGAATCGGCTGGAACCACTGTGATGTTTGATCCGGAAAAGATCGAGGAAGAAGATACCGATACTAATAAAACCGTTGTGATCAATGATAATGAGATTCAATCTTTATTGGATGAGGATAAACCGCCTAAACTGCGCCGCGAGGTAGTATCGCATGGCGGTTCTTCGCATCGAAAAGAATCTGGGCCACATAAAAAACCAACCAAGAAAAAAGGACTTTCACCGGCAGCGATTGCAGGGATAGTGATTGCAGCACTGGTTGTAGTCGGAGTGATTGGATTTGGCGCTTATACGTTGATGAATTCTGGAAAAGAAGATAAGACCGAAGAAGTCACCAAGAAACAAGAGCGCGCTTATGATTCGATTGTGGATTGGCTGGATTCTTTAACCGGCGATGATTATGATGGAATTGAAGATTGGGAAGAAGACTATGACTCTTTGACAAAAGAGCAGAAGAAAAAGTTAAATGATTACTTTGAGAAGATCACCGGTTCTACTTTTGATGAGCTTTTGGCAAAGGCAAAATCGGATAGTAAAAAAGATTCTTCGAACAATAATGCCAAAATCGCAGAGTTAAAAGCGCAATTAAAAAGTTTACAGTCTCAATTATCGGATGCACAGTCAGATTTGAATGATGCGAATTCTCGTTTATCAAGCGCACAAAATGATTATAACACTGCCAATAGAGATTTGCAGGAAGGACAAAAGGCACAAGATCACCTAACTAATGCACGTAGTGCTTTAAATAATTGGACCGGACTTTCTCGATATAATGAGTTAACGGCAAAGAATACAGCTGGTGTTATCACAGAAGAAGAACTTAATGAGTTAGGGGAACTAGCACAGGAATATGTTCGACTAAACGATGAGGTTGCGATTGCCCAGAGAGAAGCATCAATTTATGATATGAGTAGTTTGAATTCTCGGGTTCAATCTGCATCCTCTGAAGTTTCACAGGCACAGTCGGATGTGGATTCGGCACAAAGCACGATTGATCAGTTAACTTCGCAAATTCAGGAAGTACAAGATCGAATCGATGCGTTAGAGTCATGATTTTACAAAGGGTTTAAAAACCCTTTCTTTTTCTTTAACTGTGAATTGATTTTTGTTATGATGTTAAGGGTAAAACGTTAAGGACGGTGATTGCATGCGCAATGCGATTATAATGGCAGCGGGCAAAGGAACCCGAATGAAGTCAACACTCAGTAAGGTCATGCACCCTATCATTGACAGACCAATGTTGGGGTATATTGTCGATGCGCTAAGAGCGGTACATGTTGAAAGAATTCTGATTGTTGTCGGCTATCAGGCACAAAGCATTCAGGATGCGTTCAGTGATTGTGAATTTGCTTTGCAGGAACCACAGTTGGGTACCGGCCATGCGATCATGCAGTGTAAGCAGTTGGCGGATGCAAAGGGAGATACGTTGATCATCAACGGAGATGGTCCTTGTATTCAGCCGGAAACATTGGAAAAACTGTTTCAGGCCAATCAGAATGCCTCGTTAACGTTACTCAGTGCTGTGTTGGAAGATGGTGCGCATTACGGGCGTATCGTTCGAGATGAAAACGGCAATGTCTTATCCATCGTAGAGGCAAAAGATTGTACGCCGGAACAAAGAGAAATTCGTGAAATCAATGCAGGAATGTATTGTTTTAAAAACGAGGACCTTTTTGCTCATATTGATGATCTTCAGCCAAACAATGCACAAAATGAATATTATTTAACGGATATGGTCAGTATTCTGGCGAATCTGGGAAAGAAAGTCAATGCGTGTGTGATCGAAGATCGAGATGAAGTGATGGGAATCAACGATTGTGTAGAGTTAAATAAAGCGTATGTATGGATGCGAAATCACATCAATACAGGATGGATGAAGCAAGGCGTGCAGATCGTAGATCCGCAAAGAACCGTCATCGGAAAAGATGTAAAGATCGGACACGATGTGATCATTCATCCCAACGTAGAAATATTAGGAGAAACGGAAATCGGAGATTTTGTGGAAATTCTTCCGGGTTCGTATATAAAGGATGCAGTCATCGGCGATCATGCCATGATTGATTCCAGTAAGGTCGTCAGCACCAGGGTAGAAGCTAATCAAAGTGTAGGCCCGATGGCGTACCTTCATTCAGGATAAAACTATCGCGTATCAAAAACAGACAAAATAGTATCAGGGAAGAGGAAAGGAACAATCATGGAAAACACTATTGTATTTGGATTATCATCCAGCAAGAATTTGGCAGAACATATCTGCGAAGAATTAGGAATGGAATTAGGAAAAAGCAAGGTCAATCACTTTGCGGATGGAGAAGTTTTAGTGGAACTGGGAGAAAGTGTGCGTGGGAAACACGTTTATTTTATCCAAAGTACCAACTGCCCGGTCAATGATAATTTAATGGAAATCTTGATCGGAATCGATGCTTGTAAGCGAGCCAGCGCCGCCAGCATCAACTGTATCATTCCTTATTTTGGTTATGCACGTCAGGATCGTAAGGCAAAACCTCGTCAGCCGATTTCGGCAAAGCTGGTTGCCAGTCTTTTGGAAAGGGCCGGAGCTACGCGTGTTGTGACGGTGGATCTGCATGCCAATCAGATTCAGGGATTCTTCGATATCCCGGCGGATGATATCACAAGTATGGGATTGATTGGCGATTATTTTAACCACAAGGAAGGCTTAGGTGAAGTGGTTGTCGTAAGTCCGGATCATGGAGGAACAGTCAGAGCGCGTAATTTGGCAGATATTTTAGGTGCGCCGGTGGCCATCATTGATAAACGTCGTCCAAAACCAAATGTGGCAGTGGCGATGAACTTGTTGGGAGATGTCAAAGATAAAACAGCTATCTTGATCGATGATATGGTCGATACGGCCGGAACGCTTGTTTCCGGTGTGGAAATGTTGAAAAAACAGGGTGCCAAGGAAGTGTATGCGGCTTGCAGCCACGGTGTTTTATCCGGACCGGCGGTAGAACGCTTGAAAAACAGTGGATTGAAAGAATTTGTTTGTACGGATACCATTGATCAGACGGAAAACCAGAAAAATCTTCCGAACCTGGTTGTATTGTCGATTGCACCGTTGATTGCTGCCTTGATTCAGGCGGTGGAAACTAACTCTTCGCTAAGTGTAGCCCTGTCACATGCTTTCGAATAATGAAGACGTTATTTATAGGATATCCTAAATGTTCCACATGCCAGAAAGCGTATAAGGCATTGGAAGAGCTTGGTATTCATGCCGAGTATCGTAACATCAAAGAAGAGAATCCAACCAAAGAAGAGATTCAGTCATGGATTGATCAGGGTGTTGCGCTTTCCAAACTTTTTAATACCAGTGGCATGTTGTATAGAGAATTAAATCTCAAGGAAAAACGAAAGACATATTCTGACCAACAGTTGGTGGAGCTTTTGGCAACCGATGGTATGTTAGTTAAAAGACCGATCGTTATACAGGGCAATACGATCATTGTCGGTAAAAAAGAAGACGAATATGCTCGTTTGGAAAAAGACTAAAGACTGATCCCGAAGATGTGTGATCCTCGGGATTTTTCTTGTTTATTGAATACTATAAAATGGATAGGACAAAAGGGGGTCTTTATGCGAATTCGAATCGGAACCAGAAAATCAAAGCTTGCGATCTTACAGACAAAACTTGTGATCGATCAGATCAAAGCTATAGAACCGGATGCGAAGACAGATATTGTAATGATGACGACTAAAGGTGATAAAGATCGCCAAACACCGCTCTATGCGATGGGATCAACTGGTGTATTTGTTAAGGATATTGAACAGGCACTATTGGATGGAAGTATTGATATGGCGGTTCATTCTTTAAAGGACGTCAGTTCTGTTATGGATGAGCGTTTAATGTTGTTGCCGTTTATGGTGTTTGAAGATAAAAGAGATTGTTTGATCACTAAAGAACATAAAACGTTGGATACGCTAAAACCCAATGCGATATTGGCAACCAGCAGTATGCGAAGAATGGCTTGTATTCATCGTGTTCGGCCGGATATTCAGTTTATATCGATTCGCGGGAATGTGAATACACGCCTTGAAAAGCTGCAAACGGAAAATATCGATGGATTAGTGTTGGCGACTGCCGGCTTAAAAAGACTGCATTTAGAATCCTATATCGATGAGATCATTTCCCCGGATGTGATTGTACCGGCCTGCGGGCAGGGAACGATTGTGGTGCAGATTCGTAAAGAAGACTATCCTCTTTTTGATGCATGGGTCAAACCATCGATTGCGCTGCAGGAAGTACAGATTGAAAGAGAATTTCTAGCTTTATGTAAAGCTGGCTGTCATTATCCGGTAGGGTGTATGGCGACGATAAAAAAGGAAACGGTCGATGTCTATGCTTGTTTAGGGACAACGATCGAAGATACAGCCTTTGCTCATGAAACATATTCTGTCAAAGAGTTGGATCAGGTGGCTGAAAAAATCTATCGAAAAGTAGGTGAGAAACGAAGATGATCTGGTTTGTAGGAGCCGGATGTTATCATCCGGATATGTTGACCATCGGTGCTAAAAAGCTTTTAGAGCAGGCAGATTGCGTATTGTACGATCATTTGGTCAATCTTGAATTTTTAGAATATACCAAGGAAGAATGCGAATGTATCTGTGTAGGAAAACGTGGTCATCATCCTTCTTTTTTACAGGAAGATATTTTGACTTTGCTTGTGGAAAAGGATCAGGAATATTCACAAGTAGTTCGTTTAAAAGGCGGCGATCCGTTTCTGTTTGCCAGAGGCAGCGAGGAAATGCGCTACGTGTTGGAGCACGGTTGTGACTGTCAATATGTACCAGGCATCAGCAGTGCGATTGGTGCTTTGGGATATGCCGGCATACCGGTGACACAGCGTCATACGGCTACTGGTTTTATCGTGCATACGATGCATTATCAGGATGGAAAAGATCATTTGAATTATAATGCGATTGCTCAGGAAAAGAATACCCAAATCTTTTTTATGGGATCGCACAAGATCAAGCATTTAGTGCAGGAGTGTCTTCAACATGGGATGAAAGAGGATACACCGATTGCACTGGGATCCCATTTAAGCTATCCGCACCAAAAGGTGTTGTGTTCAACATTAAAAGAGATTCTTCACCAAGACTTAACTAGCTTTGAGGCGCCTTTATTGATCGTGATTGGTGATGTGGTCAAAGAACAGTCTCTGCTTAATAACGCATCCAGGCTGTCCTGCTTTTCGAAACAAGTTTTGTTTTGTAGTGTGGATACGACATCATGGCCCATCGATGATTTATTGTTGAAAAAAGGAATCTTTACGCATACAAGACAAGTGGCGCAACCCATCTATGAATATAATAAGGATTGGAATCCGGAAAATTATGATATCCTTGTATTCAGTTCTCGGCATGCCGTAAAAGGATTTTTTAGAGCTTTGAAAGAAAAAAGAATCGATGTACGCAACCTATCACAAAAGTTGTATTGTATCGGCCAAAAGACAAAGGAAGAACTGGAGGAAAAAGGAGTATTTTGTCAACGGGTATTTTCCTGTTATCAGGAGTTGATGGAACAGGTCAAAGAACCGGAAAGAATTTGTTACATCAAGGCTAAAGAGGTCGAAACAAAACTTCCTTCTTTTAGCTGTTATAGAATGGAAGAGAAGAAATTTCATCTGCCTTCTCAGCCATTTGATGCGATAGCCGTGACCTGTCCGCAAGCCTTGGAGATTTTGGACAAAAGAGATGTGGATAAACATATACCGGTGTTCTGCTTTGGACATAAATCTAAGGATAAGGCAAAGGAACTGGGCTTTTCATCCATTCATGTTTGCCCTTCTTCTAAAGAAGCTATCGTTCAGGAAATTGTATCGTATTTTGAGGGATAATATGCGTATTTGTTTAGATATTGAATTTGAAAAAGAAATTGTTTGTATTTTAGGTGGTGGGAAACTGGCCTTGCGTAAGGCAAAACAGTTTTTAGAAGCTGGATCGATTATCTATATAAGTGCATACGATTATACAGAAGAATTCAATCTGTTGCCGGTGCATAAAGTGGATCGTAACCAGTTGCACCAGGCTTTAAAGAAGGCAAAACTGGCGATTGCCTGTACTGATGATGAATCAGAAAATCGAGCATTTTTGAAATTGGCAAGAACGTATAAAGTGTTGACGATGGCAGCACGAAACCATCAGGGACAGGATACTTTCAGTATGACACAGCTTCGCTTCGAGCAGATGGTGTTGGCAAGTTCCACACAAGGAGCCTTTCCGGTAGCCAATCGCTTTCTTTTGCAGGATTGGCAAAGAAGGCTTTCTGTATTAGGGATGATTCGCGATAAGCTGCACGATCATTCATTGTGTAAGGATTTACTCAACGTAACCGAAGATCAACTGTTCTTTTTACAGGAAGCGCTGCAGCAAGGACGAGCCATCGTTTATTTACTTCATGGCAATGCTTCTTTAAAAGCACATAAACAATGTGAGAATCTGGTGCAATCGGCAAAAGAAAAATGGAATACGTATGCGATTACCACTTTCTTTTTGGCTAAAAAATATAGAAATATGGATTTAAAAACATGGTGTGCTATCTTAAAGGATTTAAACATTCAAATGCATTTTGTACTGATATTCTGGCAAAGAGGAAACTATGTGAATCAGGCTGAAAAGATCTTAACATCGTATTCGTTTTCAAAACAATGCATCTTTTTGCAGCCACAGACATTGGTGAAAGAAAATCAAGACTACATCCTTCATATTCAGCCTGAAAAAGTGGAAAAAGACAGCATGGTTTTGAGTATTTTGGATTCACCATATATGCGAAAACTGTATCCGGATCATCGTTTTATCGCTGCTTTCGATCAGGAAAAACAAATAGAAAGGATCGTTCATGAAACCAATCCAACTGTTTAGTCGCACAGCTCTATTTCTGGCATTAATGATCCTATCAGCCTATTTACAAATCACATTGCCTACTCCCTTTTTTTCCATGCATATTACAATGCAGCTTTTTACCTGCATTGTATGTGGTTTTTGTTTACCGGTTTCCTACAGTGCGCTATGTATAGGCGTCTATATCTTGATTGGATTGGCCGGCCTTCCGGTATTTGCCAGTGGCGGTGGAATTCAGTATTTGATGAAGCCTACATTTGGTTTTATTCTGGGTTTTCTTTTCTGCAGCATGGCTTGTTCTTATTTTCGCCAAAGAAAAAATCCAACAAGCCAGAAAGAATATTTTCTCATTGGTCTTATCGGATTGTTTCTGTTTTATTTGATGGGAAATGTTTATTATTACTTTTCATTTCCGATTTTGATGCAGACAAGAATTCCCTTATGGCTTTCCTTGTTTAATGGAGTGATCGTATCAATCTTACCCGATCTTTGTCTTTGTTTCTTTGCCTGCCGTGTTTCAAAAGCTTTACAAGTACTTATCCAGTAACGCCTGCCATTGGTCGGCGTTTTCTTTTTGCCATTTGTCAAATGTACTGTTTGCTTGTGAGATCATTTGTCCAAGTTCGGTAAAGAAAGGCAGAATGTCGGTCTGTAAAATGACACCGGCATCTTTACCAAAACGAGTATTTGTCAGTGAAGCATTGCCGTAAAGGCTCATTTTGAAGGCAGGATACGGTTTTTTGTCGATGACTTTGGTAAAGCCCTGTAAGCCGATTGCCCCAACTTGATTTGTACCACAGGAGCTTGGACATCCGGAGATGTAGATGCGCGGAAGTACATGATCTTTAAACTGGTAGGGGCGTAAGTCTTGAATCAACTGTTCTAAGACATGATTGGAATCACGCAATCCCACCTGACATGTGGCAGCACCGATACAGGACACACTGGTTTCAAAGGCGGTTTGAGCGCCATCCTGCGTATGCTCTAAAACAACTTTAGCTTCTTCCATTGTTAAGTTGACGATATACAGATCTTCCTGTGGAGTTAAACGAATTTCCACTTCGTCCATATCTTTTAAAATTTCATAAAGTTCCTGCCATTTGGCAGCGGACATGTTTCCACAGATCGGATGATAATAAACCGCATATAAGCCTTCCTGTTTTTGTGCGATTACACGGTTGGGAAGTTTATTGGCTAAAGGACCTGTTTTTTGAATTTCACAAGGAGTAATGACAACATCATGATCCAGATATTTCCTGGCGACTTCCACTTTTTCTTTAAATTCTTCTTGAATTCTTTCAACGCCTAATGTTTCCTGCATATAGCGTGAGCGAGCCTTGGCACGATTGGTGTAATTGCCATGTTCCATAAACATTAAAACCATCGTATTGACATAATACAAAATATCTTTTGGATCGATATGGCTTCCAACTTGTACACCCATCTTTGGATTGTTGCCTAAGCCTCCGCAACAATAGACATCGAAAGTGTGATCATCATTGGCAATAAAACCTAAATCACGGAAATTGGCATGAACTTCATTGGTTTCTGAATTGGAAAATGCCACTTTTAATTTTCTTGGCAGCGAATATTTATTGATGATCTTCAACAAATATTCTCCGGCCGCCTTCGCATATGGATAGACATCAAAGGCTTCTTTGGGATCCACACCGGATAAAGGTGAGCACATCACGTTACGTGGATAATCCCCACCGCCACCACGAATCACAATATCATTCTCCAAAGCTTCTTTCATAATAGCTGTTAAAGCTTCGGGCTTTAAATCATGAAATTGTACGGTCTGACATGTTGTACAATGTGTTCTTAGCACTTGATGTTTTTGGCATTGCGATACGATAAACGCCAGTTTTTCTTTCGTAATGCGCCCTTGATTCATACGTAACCGCAGCATGAAGGCATCGCCGCCTCGTTGTGCATAGGAACCAAATCCGCCGCTATAGCCTTTATAATCTTTTACAGACATTTCTTTATGGTAGAAAAGTTGTGTCTTTTTTTCAAATTCAGGAAGCTCCTGAAGTAATTCCTGTTGTAAAGTATCCATATGTTCCTCCCTTTTCAACTATTACTATTTTAACATAGACGAATCGATCTAAGGGGCAGTGCCTTAAAAAAGTGATAAGAAATTTTTCTCGATCTGTGTACAAACTTCTTCTTCAGGAAGACCTTTGAGTTCGGCCACCTTTTGGGCGACATATTTGACATACATCGGCTCATTTTGTTTTCCCCGATGAGGAACCGGTGTCAGATAAGGTGAATCTGTTTCTGTCAACAACCGATCTAAAGGACATTCCTGCACACATTCTGGGGCATGGCGGGCATTTTTAAAAGTCAAAGGGCCCGCAAAAGAAATCAGAGAATCCATTTTTAGACATTCTTTCATCGTCTCTTTTGTTCCGCTGAAACAATGAAAGATAATTTTTGTCTTTGCGTATTGTCTAAGTATATCCAGACAATCTTTGGTTGATTCTCGCATATGGATAGAAATGGGAAGATGGGCGGTATTGGCGATTTCAATTTGATGGATAAATAACTCTTTTTGAAGATTGTTAAAAGAAGTATCCCAATAATAGTCCAAACCAATTTCACCTAAACAATCAATTTGATGCGAATATGCGATATTTTTTAATTGTTCTAATTTTGAAGCATCGATTTCTTTGGCATCACCGGGGAACCAGCCGAAGGCCACTTTGAAGCGAGAGTCCTTTTCTTTGAGCTTTAATGCTCGTTTGAGTTCCTCTATATTGGTACACATGATCATACAATGAGAGAGTGTATGCATGTTTTGTATAACTTCATCAATTCGAGTATATAAATCATCACAGGTGATGTGCGCATGACTGTCTGTGTACATAGTGTTTCTCCTTGTCTTTACGTATAATTGTGAACAAAATAAAAGAAGAAATCAAGTCTAGTGTTTCAGGATGATTGACAATAATTTTGAGTTTTGATAAACTTTGCTCAAGATGAATAGCACAGAAGACCCGAGTCGAAGTTGCTGCGGGATGAATAAATAGAGAAGATAAAGACATATTCTGGAAACAGATTATGTCTTTTTGTGCTTTTTTGGAGGAGTAGTAATGATTTTTGCGTTATTGTTACAGATTATATTGATTTGCGTGAATGCGGTTTTTGCCGGTGCAGAGATTGCCGTGGTTTCTATGAACGGAGCGACTTTGCAGGCAAGAGCCGAAGAAGGTAACCGCAAGGCGAAAGTATTGATGCGGCTGGTGGAAAATCCATCACGCTTTCTGGCAACCATTCAGGTGGCCATCACGCTGGCAGGATATTTAGGCAGTGCCTATGCGACAGATAGCTTCGCCGATCCCTTGGTGGATTTGCTTCATTCCTGGAATGTTCCGATTTCAGAAGGAACTCTGCGTTCTTTTTGTCCATTGGTCATCACTTTAATCATGTCTTTTTTCTCAATCGTTTTTGGAGAATTGGTTCCTAAACGGATTGCCATGCAGAATAAAGAAAAGGTTTCTTATGCTTTATCGGGAACACTTTCTTTTATTTCCAAAGCTTTTGCTCCCTTAGTTTGGCTGTTAACCAACAGTACAAATCTTGTGTTGCGTCTATGCCGAATTGATCCGGAAGAGGAAGAAGAAGTGACGGAAGAAGAAATTCGTATGATGGTTTCGCAAAGCTTGTCTCAGGGGCAGATTGAACAAGATGAAAATGCGATGATTCAAAATATCTTTGATTTCAATGATGTAACATTGGATGAAATTTGTACCCATCGAAAAGATGTAACAGGTCTGGACTTAGAAGATGATTTAGATGTCTGGGATGAAAAAATCAATCAAACTTCTTATGACTGTTATCCGGTATATAAAGAAAGCCAGGATCAAATCATGGGAGTACTGGATGCCAAAAAGTATTTACGTATGGCTAATCGTACCAAAGAAGAGGTGTTGAAAAAGACGGTGTTAAAGCCTTTGTTTGTGCTGGAAGGCATGAAAGCCGATCATTTGTTGTTGAAGATGAAGCAGACCAAGACAACCTTTGCGATCGTATTGGATGAGTATGGTGGATTTGTCGGTGTTGTCACATTAAAAGATTTGCTGGTGCTGCTGGTAGAGGATTTGGAAGAAGAAGGTCATTCCAATGAGTCAGAAGGCATCGTTCTTTTAGAAGATCATACTTGGCGGATTCAAGGCGATGCGATGGTGGAAGACGTCAATAAGATCCTGGGATTACAACTGAGTGATGAAGAGTATGATACTTTCAGTGGTTATGTCTTAGATGCTTTAGGAGGAACCTTGCCAGATTCTAATACATGTTTCGATATAAAAACTCAAGATATGATGATCAAAGCACGGATGGGTAACGATCATCGTGTAGAAGAAGCTATTGTGCAGGTTCTTGAAAAAGACAATGAAGAAGAGTAAGGAAATAAAGCTTCCTGTCTGTCACATTTATTTTGCGAAAGACAGGAAGTTTTTTTGAATGGCAAAATTGATGAAGGAAAAACAGAAAATAAGGTTTACTGTGCAAGATGAAATGTAAAAGAATTGGTATCACCTCTATATTTGGAAATGGAATATTCGATGGGGATTCCCTTGTCGTCATAACCATAGGAGTGAAAATAGAATAAAGGGCTTCCTACTTGAACTTGCAGTAGGTCTGCCAGTGTTTCATCGGCTGCTGCCACTTCTAAATGGCGGGTAATGGATGTAATAGGATGTCCGCTTCTTTTACATTGCTCATAAAAAGAATCTCTGGCGAAATCAATGGTTTCAAAATGGGAGAATAATTCATAGGGCATATAAGTTGTGACAAATACATTAGGTGTATCGTCGATAGAACGAAGACGAACCAATTTAAATACATATTCACAACGTAGTACGCGTTTGACTTCATCAGATGCTGGTTCTTTATAAAAGGCCAAAACCTGTGTTTGGCTAGTATGCCCTTTTTGATGCATTTCGGAATCAAAACTGTTGATTCGTTGTGTAAAAGATTGATCAATTTTTGGCGGACAGACAATGGTTCCGCGTTTTCGCTTTCTTTCTAAGATTCCTTGTTCGACTAAAAGCGAAATGGCTTGCCGGACGGTAGGACGACTGACTTGATATTCTTTGGCTAATAGGGTTTCGGCAGGAATCGTGTCTCCGACAGGATACACACCGGTTTTGATCTTTTGTAAAAGGTCTTTTTGTATTTGTAAATAAATAGCAGACATAGCAAAACTCTCTTTCTATACATAATATAAACATTTTATGAATTTATGTCAATTTATATTGACATAATATTTACATAATGATACATTTTCTTTGACATAGAAGGAGGATCTATTTATGGATTCATCAAAATTGACAAAAGAATCATTGGCAAAGTTATTTGATCATACGTTTTTAAAAGCGTATGCCACCAGCGATGATTTAAAATCGCTTTGCGAGCAGGCCAAATCTATGAATACGGCTATGGTTGCGATCAACACGGCATGGACAGCTTTCTGTAAAAAGGAGTTGGAAGGAACCGATGTGCATGTAGGAGCCGCTATCGGATTTCCGCTAGGACAATGTGGATTGGAAACAAAGCTGTTCGAGTGCAACTATGCGATTGAACAAGGCGCTGACGAAATCGATTACGTGATCGATGTAGGACAGGCTAAAATGCATAACTGGGCGTACATTCGTGAAGAAATGGAAAAAATGACGGCAATTTGTAAAGAAAAAAACATATTGATCAAAGTCATTTTTGAAAACTGTTATTTAGAGAAAGAAGAGATTCAGAAGTTAAGCGAGATTGCCAAAGAAGTAAAACCAGATTTCATTAAGACAAGTACAGGATTTGGTACAGGCGGTGCTACGGTAGAAGATGTAAAACTGATGAAGGATACAGTACAAGATGCGGTGCAGGTTAAGGCTGCCGGTGGAATTCGTGACTGGAAGACGTGCAAGGCTATGATTGATGCCGGCGCTACGCGTATCGGAACCAGTTCCAGTATTCAGATCTTAAAAGAATTTGAGGAGGCCACAAAATGAAAAAAATATTAGTAACAGGCGCTAACGGTTATTTAGCCAGTTATATCCGAAAAGAAAATCAGGATGTTTTTGAATGGGTCTGCATGACAAGAAAGGATGCGGATTTAAATAATCCGGAAAGTGTAGAATCGTTTTTGAAAACACAGGATTTTGACATTTGTTTTCATACGGCGGCGAATGCGACAACCGCAGTATGTGAAGAAAATCCAGAAATGGCACATCGTATCAATGTGGAATCTACGCAAAAAATCATTGATGCCTGTAAAAGAAATCATGCACGTTTGATCTTTTGTGGAACGGAACAATCTTTTAATGGGAAAGAAGAACATGGGCCTTTTAAAGAAGAGGATTCTTTAAAGGCGGTAACGGTATATGGACAAAACAAAATCGAATGTGAACAAAAGATTCAAGAGCAGTTACAAGACTACATTATTTTACGTTATACATGGATGATGGGATTATCTTTTGATGGAATCAAAGCCAGTCCGAGCATTGTAAAGAATGTTATGAATGCTTTGTTGCATCAAAAGCCGACTTTGTTTACATGTAACGAAAAACGAGGGATGACTTATGCCAAGTATTTGGCAAAGCAGTTTCAACAAATTTCCGAGTTAGAAACAGGGATTTATCATGTTGCCGCCAGCAATGATAAGACAACTTACGAAAGCGCTGTCTACGTTGCCAAAGAATTAGGGGCCAGTCAAGAAGCCATTGAAAAATATATACTTCCAAATACAGAAAGATACAGCGATCGTTTTAGAGATTATCGCCTTGATGCATCAAAATTGGCATCGAAAGGAATTACATTTGGCACATTTGAATCCAATGTGGATGAATTACTAAAAGACTTTGGATGGAAGTAAGAATGAATTCTAAACAAAGGTGTGCAAGGTATGCGCAAAGTCTGATCAAAGAGGGAATGATCGTCGGTTTAGGCGGCGGGCAAACCATCCAGTATCTGATTGAAGAAATCAAAGAAAAGAATCGAAACTTAAAGATTGTTACACCATCTGCCAAAACGGCAATGCTGTGTGTGCAAAAAGGCATGGATGTTGTGCCGCTGCAATGGATTCATTCGCTAGATATGGCCTTTGACGGATGTGATGAAGTGGATGCACAATTTTGTGCTCTAAAAAGTGGAGGCGGAATTCATACACTGGAAAAAATCACAGCTTCAATGGCTAAGGAATATATCTTGATGGTTGATGAAACCAAATATACGCAAACGTTAAAATATACACATCCAATCGTACTGGAAGTTTTACCAGAAGCTTATTCTTTTATCTGTGAAAGATTGAAAGCGTTGAATTTTATCTTTGCATATCGCCAAACAAATAAAAAAGACGGATTTCTATTCAGTGAACATGGGAATGTTTTGATCGATATAAAGCTTTCATCGTATATAGATCCCAAAACATTGTATGATTTATTGAAATCCATAACAGGTGTTGTAGAAGTCAGTTTATTTGTCAAAGAAGTGACCGGTATTTTGTTGGCAAGAGAAGATAGGGTTGAATTTTTAAGAAAGTAAACTCTGCCTGTATGCTTTGAAAGGCTTGTTATAATCGGTATGAAAAAGGGCAGTTCAATACATTGTCCTGAATGTTAGTGACTCATCAAAAAAAAGCTACCAGGCTTTATAAAGGCTCAGGTAGCTTTTTTGATGTCATTTAGTTTGATTGTTTTCTGCCTAATAACGTTTTTTGAATCGTCCGGTTAGTCGATTGAGTTCTTGATAAGCTTCTTCCAATCTTTGTTGTGCTTGCTTTAATTGCTCAGAATTGAAGTTCGTACGGAATTTCTGGTGCAATAGATTCCGGCATTCCTTCTGAGCTGTTTTGTAATCTTTTTTCAGTTTCTTATATTTCTTTGTCAAGCGGGAAGGAAGTACTTTAAACTCAGGATAGGCTTGATAAATCCGTCGTAATAATAAGTTCTTGTTTTGTAGCAATGCATGTACTTGTATTGAAATTTCTTCGGTATTATCCCCATCGGTGGTATCAATTTCTTTCTTGACGATATTCATTAAGAAATGCGAAATTACATAATCAAAAAGCATACAAACAAGGATGGCCCATGCGAATACGCCTAAAAGGAAAGGGTTCCATGTTTCTATAAAGTCAAAGTAATGAGGAGCAATCCATTTTACGATAATTAACGAAGCCAAACCAAACAAAATTAGATTGCCGATCCATATTCTGCCATTAAGGTTCATAGGTTTGGAAGAATAATCCCACCATCGGGCATGGAACATTTTTTCCATATAGAAACTAGTCATATATTCAAGAAATCCACAGATCACAAAACCTGCCATAAAGGTTTCGGCATAGGTTCCTTCTCGACCGATCAAGCCGCCAACCAGAATCGTAACACCGACAACCCCAAAGCCATAGATGGGGCAATAAGGGCCAATTAAAAAGCCGCGATTAATGAAACGGTGGTATTGTATGAATTTCAGTGTAACTTCCATGATCCAGCCAAGGATAGAAAAAATAAATGCCATAATTACAAACTCATAAAATAATGTCATATTTGCACCTTTCCGATTTAAAAACTATGTTTATTGTATCATGAAAGGTGCATTCGCTGAATAGAAGTCTTAAATGAACTGAAATTGTTGTAGGGTTTCTTGAATACTGTCCTGATAGCTAGCATCACAGATGAAATCTGCATAGGGAAATAAGGCAGTGTCCCCATTTCTCATCGCAATGGCTAATTTGGCGTTTTGCAGCATTTCTTTATCGTTTAAAGAATCACCAAAAGCCATGTAGTCATTTTCATGTAGGCCCCAATAATGCATCATAGATCGAATGCCGGTATATTTGTTGACGCCTTCTTTAATCAAATCGACGATGCATCCGGATGATTTTTGCAGGCGCAGGGAAGGAATACATAAAAAATCAGAGTAGTCATAATCATAGCCTTCAAACATGCTGATCATTTCAACGCTGTCTTCGGGTTTCCAGGGGCGAATTTGGTTGGGAATCTGTACGTGGAAACGAGCTAGAACTTCTTTTGCTTTTGAATCATCTTCGGTCAAAAAGGCGTGACTTCCGTTAACGTACAGGCAGAGGTGTTTTTGATGGGCTATCGTAAATATGGTTTGCAGCTCTTGATTGGTAAAACCATTTTTTCGAATGAGGTTTAAATGTTCATCGTACACAGTATTACCGGCGCTTCCTATAAACCCATCCCATTCTATATTGTTAAATACGCAAAGTTCCTGTGCCATTTTCAGCGGTCTGCCAGAACATAATGCGATTTTATATCCATTCTCTTTTGCCTTTTGTATGGCTTCCATCGAAGATGGCAAAATTTGATTTGTGACATGATCAAAGAAAGTGCCATCAATATCTAAAAATATAGCTTTAATTTTTTGATGTAATTTTTCCATAGTTCAATCTCCTTTAAACATTATAACATTATAATCTTAATAAGAAAGTTTCTTTTATTTTGAACTTCAAAACAAATAGTATATAATGCAACTTATGGAAAGAAACAAGGTTAGAATGATATGACAATTAAAGAAATAACCTATGGGGGCTTATCGATTGCTCTATTATCCATTTGTTCCTGGATCTCTATTCCGTTAGCTGTTCCTTTTACGATGCAGTCCTTTGCGGTATTTTTCCTATGTTTTTTGTGGGGTGCCAAAAGAGGTTTCATTTACGTCTTTGCTTACATTTTGTGTGGTTTATTAGGAATGCCGGTGTTTTCTGGATTTCAAGGCGGAGTACACGTGATTTTTGGATTAACGGGCGGCTATATTGTCGGCTTTCTTTTGAGTGCTCTTCTTTTATGGGGTACACAACGGGTATGGAGTCCTTGTAAGAAGATCAGCCTTTTATTTGCTTTGATGGGTCTGGTCATTTGTTATGGATTTGGGACAACCTGGTTTTTGCTTGTCAGTCAGCAACAGGGCTCGATTTTGACAATCGGCAGTGTTTTGATGACCTGTGTGGTTCCTTTTATTCTTCCGGATTGTATTAAACTTTTTCTGGCATATCGATTGGCCGGTCGTTTACGACCCTATATTTAGGCATTATAGATTGTATCTACAGCTTACTTGTGCTATATTGAATCCGGTGATAGCATGAAGATGATCAGACAAGAGGATACTTTACGATAAACAAACAAAACAGAACCGTTTTTTTGTGATGGAAGTGTGTATTTTTAGTCTGATAGTCAATGCATAAACCAATTGAAAACAAAATTTATAAAAACATTCGGTACTGTTTCAGTGCCGTTTTTTTTTATGCAAAGGAGGAATGTGAGTATGTCTATGATTCAGGTAGAACATTTAAGCTTTTCGTATGACAGTCAACAGGAAATGTTGTTTGATGATGTCAGTTTTTCTATAGATACCGATTGGAAGCTAGGACTGGTAGGAAGGAATGGACGCGGTAAAACAACATTTCTATCGTTGTTGATGAAAAAATATCCGTATCAAGGAAAGATTCGTTCTTCTGTATCTTTTGATTATTTTCCTTTTGATGAGGCAGATCAAGAACAATGGACCATCGATGTCGTGCGATCTATCTATCCGCTTGTCGAAGCTTGGCAAATACAAAGAGAGCTTTCTTATCTGCAGGTAGAAGATGACGTTTTGTGGAGAGAGTTTTCAACATTATCCCAAGGAGAGCAGACGAAAGTCTTATTGGCGGTCTTATTTTTGAAACCAGGTAATTTTTTATTGATCGATGAACCCACCAATCATTTAGATGCCCAAGCCAGAGTCGTATTGATGCATTATCTGCAAAGGAAAAAAGGATTTATTTTAGTATCGCATGATCGAAAGGTCTTAGATGGCTGTGTCGATCATATTCTTGCGATCAATCGTCAGACGATTGAAGTACAGGCCGGAAATTATTCATCCTGGTTTGACCGATTTGAAGCACAACAGGAAAAAGAGCTTCAGGAAGATAAACGATTGCGTAAAGATATTCGTCGATTAAAATCTTCTGCTTTACGTACTTCGATGTGGTCGGATAAAATCGAAGCATCTAAGATCGGTGCTGCGGACAAAGGGTTTGTCGGGCATAAATCGGCTAAGATGATGCAAAGAAGTAAAAATATCGCAAAGCGTCAACAGGCAGCCATTGAACAAAAAGAAGGTCTTTTAAAAAATGCAGAGGAAATGGAAAGCCTACAGATGAAACCTTTAAATCATCCTGCTTCGGTTCTGATATCGTTGGATGATGTATCTCCGCTTTATGATGGCAAAGTCATCGGAAAACCACAAAGCTTTCTGATTGAAAAAGGACAACGAATATTTTTGGATGGGAAAAACGGATGCGGAAAGAGCAGTTTGCTCAAACTATTAGTGGATCCAAAAAGAGAGCATCGTGGCAAGATTCAATTTGCCTCGAATTTGATCGTGTCTTATGTATCGCAGGATGCATCTTTTTTACAGGGAACATTGAGTCAATATGCGAAACAGTATGAAATTGATGAAACTTTGTATCGAACCTTATTACGGAAAATGGGATTTGAACGCTGGCAGTTTGATCAAAAGATTCAATCGTATTCCGATGGGCAGAAGAAAAAAGTTATGCTCGCAAGAAGTCTTTGTGAAAAAGCACATGTCTATATATGGGATGAACCCTTGAACTTTATTGATATTTATACACGTATGCAGATTGAAAAAATGATTTTGTCCAGTCAGGCAACGATGTTGATCGTAGAACATGATATAGCGTTTCGTGAAAATGTAGCGACAAAAGTCGTAGTTCTTTGATCTTTCGTGTACAATAAGAACAGGTGGTTGTATGTTAGCAAGTGAACGCTTTGAAAAGATCGTGGAGATCGTAAATCAAAAAGGTTTTATCAGTACGAAAGAATTATCCGTGACGATGCAGGTGACGGAAACTACGATTCGGCGAGATTGTGAAGAACTGGAAAAACAAGGGTTGTTGTTAAGAGTGCATGGAGGTGCCAAAAGTGTTCATCCGAAAGTGATCTTATCGACAAAAGATGAAAAAACAATGAAAGAGAGAAAAGAGTTCTTTTATGAAAAAGATATCGTATGTCAAAAAGCCGCATCTTTTGTCAAAGATGGCGATTGTATCTTTTTGGATGGGGGAACAAGCATCGTCCCCATCCTTCCGTATATTCAAGAGAAGAAAATTAAGATCGTAACTCATTCTCATTTGATCGTGGATGCGTTTTCCGGGACAGAATCGGAATTGTTTGTGATCGGAGGACGCTATATTCCTGAATATGCCATGAGTGTGGGGCCCATTACGATCAGTGAACTGGATCGATTTAACTTTGATTTGGCTTTTTTGAGCTGTGCGGGTATTGATTTGGATCGTAAGCTGGTTTATACAGCAGAGATGGATACGATGGCCGTAAAACAAAAGGCCATGTCTTTATCGGCCCAGAAGTATTTACTGATCGATCGTTCGAAAATTGCCATTAAAGGCTTTTGCAGTTTTATTGACAGTGATGATTTTGATGCGATCATTTGTGATCAGAGCAAGGAACTGGATGTGGAAACCTTACCGGATAATTACATTCTGGTGTAAAACAAACAAAAACGAAAAAATAAGCACAAAAACAAACATTATATATTTACAAACAAGAAAAAGAATGCTAGAGTGAAATCAGGAGGAAAGCATTCTTTTTGAATGTATGAAACGTATGAAACACCCAAATAAAAAAGCAAGTGAAATGAGTTTAAAGGAATTGGCTTCCTACATCGATTATTCAGTTTTAAAGCCTGAATTTACGGAAGATCAGATTGTCGAATTGACAAAGGATGGTGTTGAGCTGGGTTGTGCCACGATCTGTATCAATCCAGGGTACATGGAACTTTGTAAGCCTTATGTAGAAGGGTCTGAAACTAAACTTTGTCCGGTCTGTGACTTCCCGTTTGGAACAAGTTCGACAGAGTCTAAGGTGGCACAGGCTAAGATCTTGGTGGATCATTATGCCGATGTGATTGGAGAACTGGATATTGTGGCAAACTTTGGCTGGATTCGCAGTGGAAAATATGCTGCGGTGACTCAAGATATTAAAGCGGTCGTTGATGTATGCCATGAAAAGGACATTCCGGTGAAAGTGATTTTCGAAACGGATGCCTTAAATGAAGAGCAGGTTCGAAAAGCTTGCCATTGTGCGATGGATGCCAAAGCTGATTTTGTAAAGACAAGTACAGGCTTCCTGACTGGCTTTGAAGCACATGGTGCCACTCCGGAAATCATTAAAATCATGCAGGAAGAGGTACAGGATGTATGCAAAGTTAAAGGAAGCGGCTGCATTCGTACCAGAGAACACTTTTTACAATTGATCGATATGGGTATTGATCGCATGGGTGTCGGCTATAAATCGGTACCGGTCGTTCTGGATTTAAAACGTTAATGATAAAATACGAAAAGATCGAGAATTTGATAACCTTCTCGATCTTTTTTTGTACGTTTTAAAAACATTAATCTCTTTGAAACAAACTTAAAATTTCATCTTTAGACATTTTTGATAACGATCCGTCGTTTCCCTCGATAAAGGTATCAGCCAGATCCTTTTTTCGCTCCTGCATTTTGACAATTTTTTCTTCGATTGAATTCTTCATGATGAGTCGATACACCTGCACGTTGGCGTTTTGCCCAATGCGATGCGCTCTATCCGTGGCCTGATTTTGGGCCGAGAGATTCCACCAGGGATCAATATGAATTACGGCTTCGGCAGCCGTCAGATTCAATCCTGTACCGCCGGCTTTTAAAGAAATCAAGAAAACTTGTGTCGTATCGGTTTGAAACGCATGAACCAATTGTCGTCTTTCTTCTTTGGATGTACTGCCTGTCAAGATATAGTAGGAAATCTGATTTTGTTCTAACTCTTGTGTCAGCAGGTCAATCAAAGAAGTAAAAGAAGAGAATAATAAAACTTTTTTATTGTGTTCGGTTAAAATCTGTACCAATTCCATACAAGCCTGTACTTTGGAAGATGGCTTTTGGATATTGTCATACAAAAGTCTTGGATCACAACACAGTTGTCGCAGTTTCGTTAAGGCAGCCAATACCGCAATATGATCGATATGAGGCTCTTTCATTTTCACCTGCATTTCTTTACTGGCTTGTGTCAAGTTGGCAAGGTACAGCTTTTCTTCTTCCTTTGAGAAATCAATTAAATACTGATGATCAACTTTATCCGGCAATTCTTTCAACACTTCTTTTTTGGTTCGCCTTAAAATAAAGGGAGAGACGAAAGAACGCAGCTTTTGAATGCTGTCTTCATTTTGATTTAACACGATCGGACTTTCAAATTGTGTTTTAAAATAAGGGTACGAGAATAAGTAGCCGGGCATTAAAAAGTCAAAGATGGACCAAAGCTCAGCTAATGAGTTTTCAATCGGTGTACCACTTAAAGCCAATCGGTGTCGAGCATGCAGCTTTTTTACACTGGTCGCATTTTTCGTCTTCTGGTTTTTGATGTTCTGCGCTTCATCCAGTACTACATATTCAAACGTGAGATCCTGATATTTATCGATATCTCTGCGCAAATAGTCATAAGATGTGATGAGAATGTCGTGTTTTGAACTATCATGCAGTCTTTTTTTACGTTCTTCTTTGGTGCCGGTAATACTGAGGCAGGAAAGTGATTCTGAAAAACGATGGATTTCATCTTCCCAGTTATAAATCAAGGAGGCCGGGCAAACAATCAACGTGTGTTTGTCTGGGTCTTGTATGGAATCTAAAAGTGCAATGACCTGTAGTGTCTTTCCTAATCCCATCTCATCGGCAAGAATTCCATTTAAGTTGTATTGATACAACATTAAAAGCCATTCGACTCCTCTTTTTTGATAGTCTCTTAATATGGATGCATAATGGGGATCACAGGAAATCTTAGATTTTCGCTGTTCAAAACCTTGAATGTAATCTGTTAAGGAATCCTCTTTGTACACTTGCAGTGCCTGTGCATGATTGAGTCTTTCATTCATACCTAAGGTTCGATAGAGTTCTAACTGCAGCTTACCATCCCTGATTTCATCTTCGTGAATATCAAAGTCCTGCATCAGTTCATCTAATTCCTGAAATTGATCGGATTCCAGATGTAAAAGCTGTCCGTTTTTAAGCTTAAAATAACGTTTTTTACGATGATATGCCTGTAAGATGGCAGGCACTTCATTGACATCAAAATCTGTGGATTCCAATTGAATCTCCAACAAGCCGTTGTCAATACGAATACCGGTCTGCAGGTTATATTTGGTTCGCTTGCCTAACTTTTTTAAGGCATCGCTGATGTATACATCGCAATATTTCTGTAGCTGTGTGATGCCTTGTTGAAGAAAGTCAAAGGTTCGCTCATCTTCCAGTCCCATATAGATGGTATGCGCATCTTTATCTATCCATGTTGCGTAAGACTCTAAAAGCTTTTGAATCAACTCGATGGTCCAGTCATAGTTGATTTGATCATTATATAAAAGCTCAACGGTGTTTGCCTGTTCATCTTTACCGGTGACGTGAAAAGAAACTGTCTCATTTTCATCCATATCGCCATAGACAATGGGATGATGGATAGAAAGAGAATTCGATACAGGAAGTAAATCTTGTCCTTTTGTGATTTTCAAATATTCTCTGGCAGGATTTAAAAGGTAGTGCTCAAAGTCTTGATATTCATCAAATGGAATATGAAGAGGATTTTCAGATACAGCGCGGAATAATGTGATGATCGAAGATTGCGGACAAACGGTATAATGAATGATCTCAAAAGGTCTGTCGCGCAGCGCAAACATTTGATGGTCGCCGGTCAAAATATGTTCTTCTTGATCCCAAACTAAAGAAATGGTGTAATGTTTTTCTTCTTTTTCAATATGGATCGGCAATACAAAATCTTCTTCTCGAATGGGTACATGCACATCGTCTTTAAAGGTTGTATAAAAAGCATGCAGTAAAGTATGAATACGAATATAGCGTGTATTATTGTAACGATAATAATATCGATCATAATCCGGTACAGAATACGCCATTCGCATAAAATCGATGTATTTTTGAGATTGGGGTGTAAATGCGTTTTTTGTATGAATAAAGCCTAGCTGTTTGCCGTAACTGTGATATTGTTCGGTATCGATCCAATGAAGAAAATCAGGGATGTTTTTGATCGTATATTGTTTTTGTGCGCCTACGGTAAAGCTCAATAAAAAGGCATCAAAATCCAAATAGGAAACCACCGGAACCACATCATATTGTTGTGTCTGCAACTCGAGTTGCACCAGATAATCCTGGTTTTCTTTTTGTTGGAGAATCAGATCACGCGTTCTCTGATACGATTCTTCCATTTGAATTCTTTTTAGTTCTTCTTCTATTCTTTTGCGGCGAGCCAGATAATCTTCATTGTAAATAGAAGCGGGGGATGACTCTTTTTGTGAGGTATAAGGAAAATTTTGAATATCGACTTTTGTCAGATAGACCATTAACATTCCGATATGCGCGCAGATATGTTTATCATCAAAATACCACGGGCATTCGCAATGCGTGGAATATACAGAATGTAAAGGAACATTGATAAAAAAGTGACAAATATTTTCATACGCGCTTACTTGTATGGTACCCTCTACTTTATAGATGGCATTTTTTTCTATTTCATTGACGACGATTCGTTTTAAACATCCTTGTTTCAAATATTTTCTGGCAAGTGTCAACGTGCGAGAATTCATGACTTTTAGATTTTCTTCTGTAATTAAGACCATCGAATCACCTCGTTCTTTCATTCTATCACAGCTTTGAAAAAAACGTCTTTTGAATCGATGATGTCATACAAAAAGCAGTCCTTTTTTGAACTGCTTAGATATTGTGTAATTCATTTATAGTTTTCTCTAATGCCTTTCCAGCCGCTTGTACAGTATGTACACAATGAAGTGTAGGATCATACCATGTTTTGCGGATGTTTCTACATTCCGTATCATGAAGCTCTTCTTTAAAGTTATGAATACAAGTCTGAATGATTGGTCTAAAGGTATCTAGCTGATCATGTGCTTTTGCCTGAATAAGAAGCTTGGATAAAACGGCAGTGCAGCCAATTAAGGCACCACAAGTTAATCCGGTATACATACCACTTCCAAAACCAGATAACATTTTCATGGATTCTTCATCTATATCAAGATGATAGTATTGATTGGCAGCACGAATGATCGTTTCGCTGCAGTTATAGTGTTCTTCCAGATAAAAGTGATCGATCCATTCTTGTAAGTTCATCTTATTTTCCTTCTTTCATCAGTTCTTGGACAACGGGATCTTTAATTTGTACGTTTTCTTTTTTCAAGCGCTGAATCGTTGATGTGAATTGAGGTAAATAAGCTTCATGGGCTAAAAGAAGCTGGTCTAAGACTTGTTTGGCGCTTTCACCGGATGGAATCAGAGGGTTTAACGCAAAGGCTTCCATAGCCATTCCATAATTTCCGGTAACGGCGGCGTTGATCGTGCATTCCTCCATGGCTTTCATGCACTGCAGCCATCCTCTTTGCGCACTTGGAAATTTACCCCATGCGATTGGTGTAGCTCCTTTTCCGTCGATGATTGAACTGACTTCAACGATCGAATCCACCGGCAGTTCCGGAAGGGCTCCTCTGTTTTGCGTGCTGACGACCATATGAATCTTCTTGTTGTTGTAAATGGCATTGATGCATTCACAAGCGGCATCGCTATAATAAGCACCCCCTCGCATGCTGAGTTCTTCTGGTTTATGATCCAATTCTTTGTTTTTATAAAGTTCAAACAGTTTTTCTTCGGTATGTTTTACTTGCTGGCCGCGAGTGCCGATCGTGTTATACTCTTCCAAACTATGCGCCAGCATTTCTTCCTGGCGGTAATAATAGCGATGATAACCACAGGGAATCATCTGCATTTGTTCAATCTGTTCTTTGAAAAAAGGCACATTGTTGATATTTGCCGGCAAACCAATATCCTTTCCATCAAATAAGGCATCAATAACCTTTTGTGTTACTTCACGACCCTGTTGATCATATACTTTATGCCAGTGAAAATGATTGATTCCGGCAAACTGATAGGTCAACGCTTTGGCATCATAGCCAATGGCTTCCGGCTCTTTCATCATGGCGATAACAGGTACGTTACAAAGACCGATACATTTATCCCAGTGCCCATATTGGATCACGGCTTCTGTGACCATACCGCTTGGATTGGTAAAATTGATGAGCCAGGCATTTGGACATACTTCTTTCATATCTTTGACGATATCTAAAATCACAGGTATGGTACGAAAAGCTTTAAAGATGCCGCCGGCTCCATTGGTTTCCTGCCCTAACATGCCATACGATAAAGGGATTCTCTCGTCCTTGATACGGGCTTCCAGAAATCCTACACGAAATTGTGTCGTCACAAAATCCGCATCCTTCAGTGCCTCTTTTCGATCGAAGCTGACATGAATTTCTACATCATGACCGGCTGCTTTCCACATCCGTCTTGCCATATCGGCATCAATGTTGACTTTTTCCTGCCCGTTTTCTACATCCACCAACCAAATTTCATGAAGGGGAAGTTCGTTATATCTTCGAATAAATCCTTCCATCAATTCTGGTGTATAGCTGCTGCCGCCACCGATTGTAACAATTTTTAATCCTTTTTTCATACTCCATTCCTCCTTGCAGGTTCAATATAGATCTGTTTTTGATTAAGAACAATAGGATTGAAAAGAATAGAGATGTTTTCCCGGAAATAGTAAAAAAAGCTTCAAAAAATTGAAACTTTCTGAAACTTTTAGTCTAAACGATCATCCATAAAATTCATGGATTTCCATACATAGTTTTGATTGTTTTCGCGATCTAAATTATAAATACACCCAAAAAGTACATCCATTACATATTGTAAGGCAATATGACTGGCATATTGTGATATACGATCTTGCAGCTGTTCGGTATCACTGAGCGCCAGATGGTATGTTATATACTGCGGATAGCTGTTACATCCAATACGAGAGATTAGAATGGTAGGGACTTGTTTTTCATCTAACTGTTTTAATATTGGAAGAATAAAGGATGCTTTTCCTGAATACGATAAGATCAAAGCAACATGCTTTTTATTCGATGCCAGAGCATATAAACGCTGTTCATAAAAAGAAGCAGGGCAGTTGATTTCCTTTCCAATCGTCAGCATTTGATCTTGAAAGTTTCTGGCCACATGCATATTATGCGCATGTGTGTAAATATCAATTTTCTGCGCATGAAACATTAAAGAAGCCACATTTTGCAGAATAGAAGGTTCCAGACAAGCAATCGTATCCCGTACACTTGTTTCATAAAGCCTTGCGAGTTTTTCGGCAATATCCAGCGGTAGATCCGATTTTGTGAACGGATAATTCACATCAATATCATGTTGCGTTAGACGATGATTGGATAGATCTTGTGATAATTGCACTTTGACATCATTAAAACCGGTGCATCCGATTTTTTTACAGAAACGATGTATAGCCGACTTGGAAAAATAGAGAGTATTGCTAAGATCTTGCAGGGACATATGAATCACATCCTGTGCATGCGTTAGAATATAGTGTGCTATTTCCATTTCTGCCGGTGTTAAATGTTTACAAGTTCGTATGCGTTTTTCTAATGTCATAAATCCTCTTTTCCTAATTCTTATACATCGTCATCTTATCATATCCGAGAAAAGATTGTGTAAAAACAAAACTTTGGACTACAATATAGACAAGGAGACACACAGTATGGATACAAAAGAAATAAAGGAACTGTTACAGAAAGTCCGAGAAATCGGAGAACCATTAAAACAGGTCAAAGATTTACATATACAATCAAAGAATGGAATTCAAGATCTTGTGACAGACATGGATAAAAATACAGAAAGAAAGTTAAGAGAAACATTACAAACATTCACACCAGAATGTACATTTATTGGTGAAGAAGGAGATCAGATCATCAGTGATTCTATGTGGATCATCGATCCCATCGATGGAACGACCAACTTTATCAATGCGCAGGAAGGGTATGCGATCTGCTTAGCTTATGTAAAAAAGAAACAACCCCTATTAGGAATCGTATATGATGTGATAGAAGATAAAATGTATTGGGCCTACAAAGGAAGAGGCGCTTTTATTAATGATAAGAAGGTGGAACAAGCACTGCCAAAAAGACCACTTTCACAATGTGTATGGGAAGCCAGTTTAAATACATTGTTGGTGTTTCCCAAGCTCGTTGATTTATTTAAACAGACACGAGGTCATCGTTCCCGTGGTTGTTGCAGTTTATCAATCATTTCGACGGCTTTAGGTAAAACTGATTTTTATCTGACCGAACAGGCAAAGTGTTGGGATTATGCTGCAGCCGACATATTTTTAAAGGAATGTCAGGGAGTCTCCTGGTGTAAAAAAGATTATTTCAGTTGTGAATCCAATCTATATATAGCAGCCCATGTTCAAGAAATGATAGAAACAATAAAAGAATATTTGTAAGGAATCCTGGTGGGATTCTTTTTTTATGTAACTATCCATAAATTACAAGAAATAATCAATAATATAACTAAAATCAAGCAGAAAACAAACAAAAATACATTGACAATATTAAAGGGGGAGGGTTACTATAACTTTAAGTAGAGATAATGCCGTATCTCTGCGAGTGCTATTTAATCTTGAAAAATGAATTTAAGAAAGGATGGGGATGAAGATGAAGCATCTAAAATGGGGTGTGGCTTTGGTATTGTCATTAGCAATGGCGACCCCTTTAGGATTTTCTATGGTACATGCTCAAGAGGAGTCTGTAGAATTAGCAGAAGAAAGTCCGGCGGTAATAAAGAATGAAGCAACAGAAAATGAAAAAACAACTCCAACTACCAATGTAGAAACACATTACTATACGGTATATGTAAAGGTAGGGGAATCAACGACTGTATCAATGTCAGATGAATATGATACTTGGGTAGAGTCGAGTGGCTACGAAGAGATCCTTGAATACAAAGAGAATTTAAATTCAGGATTCGCAACAAATGGTATTACTATTACTGGCAAATCAGCAGGTCAAGCTACTTTAACGCGTTCATATACGGATATGAGATATGATTTAGATACAGGACCTTATTCCGTTGATGTGAATGATGTTTATACAGTAATTGTTGTCGATGAAAACGACGCTCAAATGCAAGCGAGAATGGTGGATGTAGTATTGATTGCTAGTACTATAAAAGACTCAAGACCTGAGGATTATACAGAACCAGATGGTCGTTATTATCATATCGGAACAATGGTGGTTAATAATTTACCAGCACCAGGTAAGGATGTAGTTGTTAATATAGATGAATATGCAGCTACTTTAGATAAATCCAGTTTTGTTGCGGATCCAAATAATCAAACTGTTCTAACTTATGATGATATTGATTCTTGGTATATTTTAACATCTGTTCAAAGAGAAGATGGTACCTATTATTGGCGTTTACAGGGTAGATTTGCAGTGAATGATGTAGAAACACAAAAATACGTATATACCGATGGAGTAGAAAATGAAGAAGTTTTTGCAAACAAGACTTATACCACTGTAAAAGGAACATCCGTTCCAAAATTTAGTACAGATGGCTCCAATCCAACTCGTGAAGGTTATGAATTTGTTGACTGGAAGACTGTGCAAGAAGATGGAACAATTGTGTATGAAGCACAATGGAAAGCCGTTGAGAAGGAGTCAGCTTCTTTAGAAATCGAATTCATTGATCGGGAGACTAAAGAATCTGTTGGAGAAAATCAAGTGATTCAATCAGAACCGGGAATTGTAGGAGAAGAGTATACCTTTGTAAGCGGTGAATATGAAGTGACTATTCCTGAAGGATATAAATGTATCAGTGAATATCCAACAGTAACTGTTAAGTATGGTGAATCAACTCTGGTTAAGTTATATGTTGAGAAGATGACAAATCCAGCACAACCGGGTCAAGAAGAAGATGCGAATAATGAAAGCCAAAATGGAACAGATAAAAAATCGGAACAGACAAATGGAACCAATACAGGCGTAGCCATGTCATTGGCAGGCGTATTTGGAACAATGAGTATTGCCTTGGCTGGTATGATTACACTTTTAAAAAAGAAAAAATAAAAGTGAAAAGGGAGAGATGAAAATGAAAAAGACAAAAAAAGTCTTGTTGTCGGCTTGCGTTGCGACAGCGATGATTCCCGCAATGGTAAGCCCAATAGTAGCAAATGCACAGGATACGACATCACCCGAGACGCAGACCATAGATTGGGGTTCCGTAGTAACCAAAACAGTAACCATTACGTACTATGATGTGACTACTAATCAAACCGTGCAGTCTGCAAATCAAGACGTGATTGTTTGGAAAGGTGTTGCCTATATTCCGACTGCCTGGTTAAAAGTTCCAAATGGCTATCAGCTGGCTGAAGACTATGGACTTCTTTATGAAATTGGATGGGGTTATGACACAGTTTCTGTAAAAGTTAAACCTATTGACGAAGTTCAAATGGCAAAAGCTACTTTGAATGTCAATTTTGTAGATGAAAATGGAGTAACTCTGGATTATACTCAGACGTTTAATTCACCAGAAGGCAAAGTAGGCGAAACTTATCGGTTTGTTGAAGGTGAAAACTATTTCATTACTTTACCGGAAGGCTATGAGCTTAATGAAGAGTATCCGACAGTAGAGGTTGCTTATGGTGAACAAGAAACTGTTATAATTCAAGTAAAAAGTCAGAATGCGGAACAGCCAGATCCAGGTGAAGAAGAAAAACCGGATCCAGGGGAAGAACAACCAAATCCTGGAGAGGAACAAAAACCAAATCCAGAAACACCAGATACACCATCTACGGACGAAGAAAAAAAGGTAGAGAACACATCAGAAGAATCTGAAAAAGCAAATGATGTAGATACGGCTGTAGCAATGCCGTTAGCAGCTGCATTTGGAACGATGAGTGTTTCCTTAGCCGGTATGGTTGCATTGCTTCGTCGCAAACAGAAGTAAACTTAATATCACATTATTAAGAGGGGAGAAACCTTTAGATACTTAGTTGTAGAAAATTAAGTGGAAAGAGAGAATTTCTCTCCTTTTTTACTAAACGATAAAAAATGAAACAGAGGATAAAAGAATTAGGTGCTTATTGTGTAGAACATGATATTTCTTTGGATGACTTAAAACAGATACGAAAAGAATTACGGACTGAGAAACTAAAGAATGAATCTTTAAATAATGAACATTTTAAGAGATTCTTATCTTTAAAAAATAAACAAATCGTTTCTGGCAATCTTACAATTGATTTCTTTATGAGTAGTGTAAAAAAAGGAAGCCGGTTGTTATCGATACATGAAAGTGAATTATTGATACTTCAATTATTGATGGCCAATCCTCACAAGACTTTAAAAGATAAGGAAATATTAAACATATTAGAAGCATACGGGTATTCCATTGGATTAAAGTCTTTGATTGTTTATGTATCCAGAATCAGTCATAAAATAGGGAAAACTACAAAGCAGGAAAGCTACATAAAAAGGCATTGGAAACAAGGTTATTATTGGAATGTAAAAGTGAGTGTTCAGGAAGAGTCAGCATAAGCTGACCTTTTCTTTTGAATGTTCATGTTATATATTTGATATATTTAAAGTTGATTTTCGCCCTCTTAAGATATAATATAACTAAATAATAATTATTAAGGAGAGGGTAGAATGAAATGTAAGATGACACAACGCTGATTTGCGACAATGACTGCTTTTGTTATGGCTATGGGAATGGCAGCAACAACGGTTGTTTACGCTGAGGATTTTACAACACAGACTAAAACGTTCGGTTCTCAAGAAGAGGCGCAATCTTGGATTGATTCTTTTGATACTTCCAAATATGAAGTAAAGGGAGATATCAAGAAAAGTGAAGTATCTGGTGTCACCGGATCCATTGATACAGATAAAGATCCAGAAGGCAAAGGATATTACTTAGAAGTAAATTCAGAAACAGGTGTTGCAACATATCACATTACCGGTGGTATAGAAACAATCACGATTAATGATGAAAATGAGGCTGTTTTTTATGGAAATATTCAACCTGGGGATACAATTTCTTATACAATTTAATTTGTAAATGAGTCGGGAGATACCTATATAAATAATGGAGCAGTACATACAGATTCAGCAATCACCTTACGAAATGGACAAAGCGCTGAATATAATGTAAATCATAGTACATTAAATAATGCAGATGCATCTTATAAATGGATTCTTGCACAATATGGATTAACAAATTATGACAGGTTTGATGAGGATGAGCCATATAAGTATGCTGTTGTAAGTATTTCAAAGGATTCGATTCCAACGGATGCAAATATAGTAATGACTGCAAGTAAACCGAAAGCAAACGAAACCACGTATAATGAAGGACCTTATTACCAAGTTGGAGAAAGCCAGTTTTATCAAGTAACAAAAACGGATAATCCGTATTATAGAGGAAATTTGGATGTACAGAATATTCTTGCCTATTACAATCATCAATTAGGGACAAATTATACTTCATTAGACGAAGCGTGGAATGCATATTTCTTTGGTAAATGCTGGACATTAAGCTATAGCAAAGACCTTTCTTCCATTCAATTCAATGGTACAGAACCTGTGAGTGTAACAGTGACAGGAAAGTTAGCTGGAGTGAAAGCAGATAATATGTATCAAAACTCTCATTGGGACTGGACAGATCAAGTGAGCTTTGTATGCCCTAAAAAAGTAGAATTTGTTGCGACAGTGACATTGAAGGAAAAGCCACAAGAACCAAAATATGAACAAAAGGACAAAGAAGATAAGAACAAAGATGATGTAAAAACAAGTTCTTTTACCAATGCCAATGTATTTATGAGTATGGGGGTTTCATCTGTTGCGGGTGTTGGTGTAGTAATGTTATGGAAACGGAAAAAGAAGAAATAAGTATAAGCTTGATAGAAGATTAAGGATATGGTAATAAGAGCTATATCCTTTTTTTATAAGAAAACAAAGAAATTAAGGGAGAAAATATAACTAAAATAAAGCTAAAAACAAACTAAAATATATTGACACTATTCCGGGGGAGGGGTTAAAATTTTCTTGACGTTACTAGGTTAAACAGAGAGGGGAAAATCTTATGAAACAAGTAAAAAAGGGACTGGGAATCCTTACTTCTGTCTCGATGCTTGTCACCTTAACAGGCAGTTTAGTATCACCTGTTTTGGCACAGGAAGATGGAATCACAGAAGATGAAATTATTGAAAATGAAGAAGTGACAACTGTTCCTGAAGAAACGACAGATGCAACCGAAACGACAGAAGAGGTAAAAGAAGAACCTGTAGAAACATTAACAGAAACAAGTGAAGAATCAACAGAGGATGCCACTACAACAGATGAGGAAGAAGATTCAAATGTTCTAAAAGAAGGCGTAAATATTACCAAAGAAGGTGCTACAGATCAGACTTTTGATATTGGAGAAGGACAAGTTCTGATGATTTCTGGACAAGATGATCCGATTGTATTTGATAACTGTACATTTAATCTTTCTGGTGGTACCGTCAAAATTTCAGGTAATCAAGAAGAGATTGATTACAACAATGGAGAGACCGTAACAAAGTTATGGATTGGCGGAGATGTCACATTTAATAACTGTACGTTTATTACGCAGGAAGGTGCTACAAAAACAACATCATCTGGTTATGACGCAGCTATTTATTTCTTTAGTGGAAATATTAATCTGAATGGTTGTACATTAAGTGCTGAAGGATATAATGGACAGTTCTTAGGATTATATGGCTCTAGTGGTGCTGTTACATTTAATAAATCGAATATTTCGACAGTAGGAAATAAAAATGGTTGGAGTTATGCGATGTATGGAGGTTCTGTATTAAAACTGTTAAATGGCTCCAGCATGACGGCTACAGGTATGACTACTGATAGTGGGAATATCAATGCGTTCTATTCAGGGGATAACAGAACAGGCTATGATGCGATTTTTGTAGAAGATTCTACGATTGATTTTTCCAATAATGCAGCCGGTGGTTTTGCGATCAACAATGTCAATATTCATGTGAAAAACTCGAATATTACAGTTAATAACAATAAAGGAAATGCATGTAACTCAGGTTATTGGATTGTTGATAACTCAACAATTCAGATGAACGGAAATCGAGGCGGACATGCTTTATCTTGTATTGGATTTGAAATGAGTAACTCTGCTTTACAGATTCTTCATAACGGATATGCAGGTGTATATATCCAAAGCCAAGATTCTTCACTTGTGAATTCTACCGTGGATATTCGATGCAATGGAGAAAAATTATTAAGCTATTCAGCTGGTGATCTTTGGCTAAATGGCCATGGTTTAACGGTAACGGATTGTACATCTTTAGCTATGCCGGGATCTGCATGGCTAGGTGGTGTAGGAAGAACGGGTTCTGTGACAACACTATCAGGAAGTATTGTAGCACATGATTTAAGTGAGCATGCCGTTGATAATCTAAAGAGTAATACTTCACCTGTACTCACAGATGCCAATGTTGTAGATACTACAAAACATACGTTATTCTTAAACCCATTTATGGAAAGTGATTATGCACGCGGAAATGCAGAAGATACGGCTTCTAATAATGATGCGGATTTGTTTGATGACCAAAATGTAACCGATAAAACTGATATTATTGGAAAAGATAATGCTAAGATTGGAGAATTAACGGAAGCACAGTTAAGTCATCATATCTATGATTGGGCAAATGGAGAAATAACCGATCAGGCTACAATAGATACATACGGTATAAAACGATATCGTTGCACACAATGTAATGAATATGTGGGAAATACACAAGAGCATCCTAACAGCTTTGATTGTCCGGAAACCTATGTATATGCTCCTTTAGTTGGTTTAACATTTGATGCGAATACCGAGGATGCTGTAGAAAATATGCCTGCAGATCAAACCGCAATTGATTACAATACTACAGCGCAAAATCCAGAAAGTGAACCAACAAGAAACGGATATACTTTTACCGGATGGTATACAGATAAAGAATGTACAGAAGCATTTGATTTTGAACAAGCTTTAACAGAAAACTGGACAACTGCATATGCCGGATGGGAACAAAATGAATATACGGTAACTGTCAATTATTATGATATCGATACCAACAAATCTATTCATTATTCCAATATCTTAACAGAATTAACATGGGATGAAGAATATGATGCCAGTCGTTTTGATGCGATCGATATTGATGGATACACTTACGTAGAAACACGTGGCGATGCCGTTACAGGAACAATCGATGGAAACAAAGTCATCGATGTATATTATAAGAAAGTACAAACCCCTTCTAAACCAGAAAAAGAAGATAGTGATAAAACGGATTCTGCGGATACCGCAACACAAACAAATGTAGGATTGATGGTATCTTCTATGATCGCAGCAGGTAGTGCTTTGTGTTTGCTGGTTATAAAACGGTTTTCTAAGAAGAGCTAATTTAAGTAAATTTAAACTCCATGAGCAGAGGAACTAACAACCTCTGCTTTTTTTGTGTGACCTCTTTTGTGACAAATAAAGATTTCATTAAATCGTATAAAAAGGCAAAGGTAACCATTGACAAAAATATACGGGGGGGGGTACTATTGTCATGAGTAGAGATATGGCCATATCTCTACTAGAGTTATTTTTTTTGTACAAAAAAGAAAACTTAAAAAAGATTAGGAGGGGTTTAGATGAATCGCAAAAAAATAACTAAGGCTGCGTTGTCTGGTTTAGTTGCGGTTACTATGGTACCAGCTATGGCGGCTCCATTAGTAGCTAATGCGGAAGGCAATGATGCGACTGCAGAACAAAGCCAAAAGACAGTTCCTGTAACTATTACTTGGATGCTTAGTGATGGGACTGAAGTAGGTACGACTGTTGAACAGTTGCCAATCGGGGATGCAGTAGATGTTAGCAGTTATGTGCCAGCCGGTTACCAGATTGATGGACAATCAACTATTAAAGTTACTGGTAATTCTTTGCTTGATGATTATGTAATTGGGGTTAAGAAAGCTGAAGCAACAACCAAGACAATTGGAGTTAATTATGCTGCAGACGATGGTAATTATTATGAAGGATCAGTAGAAGTAGATGCAGATGCTACTCATGTAAACACATCAGAATTAAAAGACATACCAGCAGGTTATACATTAGTTGACAAGGGAGACATCCAAATCAATGACGGATGGATTTATGTTCCAATCAAAAAAGCTGAAACAGTTAATGTTACACTAGAATTTAATGATGAAAATGGCAATGTAGTTGGAGAACCAATTAATTGTCAGGTGCCAGCAGAATGGCAAAATCCATCAGTATTGGAAGAATTTGTACCTGAAGGGTATACTCTTTTAGAGGTCAATAACTTTTATTTTGTCGAAGATGGCTACTATAATATTGATGTTAAGAAAAATGTAGCAGAAACAAAAGAAGTTACTTTGAATTTAATTGATGAAGCTACAAAAGAGACTTTGGTTAATGAAACATTAAATGTAGACAATGATAAGATTAGTTTTACAGCAGATGAGTTAAAAGAATATTTACCAGACAATTATGAATTCTGTTATACAGCAGAAGCTATTATGACAGATTCAGAAGGTAACTATGTAGTGAATTATTTAATTAGACAAGTAAAGACTACAAAAGAAATTGGTGTTAATTTCTGGGATGGTGAAAATTACAAACAAGCTGGAGAAGCTAAAGTAACGGTTTCTATTGATGCTAATAATGTAAAGGTATCTGAAATTGAAAACTTAATACCAGAAGGATATGAATTAGCTGGATATATCGGCGATTACCAGATCAATGATGGATGGATCTTTGTAGAAGTTAAACCGGCTACGACAAAGACAGTTGGAATCAATTTCTGGGATGTTGAAAATAACAAACAAGCCGGGGAAGATGAAATCACAGTAGCTGCAACAGATAACAACGTAGGTATGTCGGCTGTTGAGGCATTGGTACCAGAAGGATATGAATTAGCTGGATATGTAGGCGATTATCAAATCAATGACGGATGGATTTTCGTAGAAGTAAAACCAGTTACAACAAAGACAGTTGGAATCAATTTCTGGGATGTTGAAAATGAAAAACAAGCTGGAGAAGATGAAGTCACAGTTTCTATCGATGCCAATAACGTTGGTATGTCAGATATTCTAGACTTAGTACCAGAAGGATATGAACTAACAGGATATATTGGTGATTATCAGATCAATGATGGATGGATTTTTGTAGAAGTTAAACCAGCTCCAACAACTAAAACTATCGGTGTAAATTATTGGGATATTGTAAATAATGTACAGGTTAGTGAAGGTGTTGTAACTGTAGATGCAGATGCTAATAACGTGAATACAAATGACTTGACTGATGTTCCTGAAGGATATGAAATTGTTTGGGTAGGAGATACTCAAATCAATGATGGATGGATTTTTGTTGAATTACGTCCAGTGGCTACTACAAAAACAGTAGGATTAAACTATTGGGATGTTGTCAACAATAAACAAGTGTCTGAAGGATCAGTCGTTGTAGATGCAAAAGCGACCAGTGTTAATACATCTACTTTTACAGATGTTCCAGAAGGTTACGAATTAGTATGGAAAGGTGACCTGGCTATTATGGACGGCTGGGTATGGGTTGAAGTTCGTCCTGTAGCAGAAGAGCCTGAAGAAACAGCACCTGCAAAATTAATTATCTCTTTCCAGGATGAAAAAGGTAATGAAATTTTGACAGATAAAGTTCAGACGGTTGTATCTGATATCGAAGGTACATCAGATGAAGTATATACATTTGTTTATGGAGAAAACTATGATGTTGTTATTCCAGAAGGATATACTTATGAAGGAGAATACCCAACTGTTGATGTTAATTTCGGTCAGAGCAAACAAATCGTTTTAACTTTAACTAAAACAGCTCAAGAACCAACACAGCCAGGTGATGAAGAAGAACCTAATACACCAGCTGAAGGAACAGAAGAATCTGAACAAACAGACGGAACAGATACAGGAGTTGCCATGTCACTTACCGGAGTATTCGGAACAATGAGTGCTGCTCTTGCCGGAATGGTTGCATTACTTCGTCGTAAACAAAAATAGTCTAAAGTAGTGTAATTTAAAGGAGAGGGTAGCCTCTCCTTTTATTATGGGTAAATATATGGATAAGGCAAAAGAGGAAAAAATAGTAGAGCTGGGCAAATATTGTCTTGAACATGGAATTGATCTGGAAGATTTAAAGAAGATCTTTTCAAAGAAAGAAACTACAGATAATATCCATTATCAACGTTTTCATAATTTAGCACATAAAAAAGTGTCATCCGGTGAAATACGCATTGATTTTGAAGAACAGGTCATGCATAAAGGAAAACAGATTCTTGTGATGCATGAACATGAATTGTTGATCTTACAATTATTGATGTCCAATGCCAGAGAGACAATTAAGGATGAAGAAATTCTTGATTTGCTAGAGCAGCACGATCATAAGATCACCAAAGAATCGATGGTTGTTTATATGTCCAGATTATCGCATCGGATAGGGAAAACGATGCAGGAAGAAGAGTATATCAAGCGTCATTGGAAAAAAGGATATTACTGGAATCAGAAAATAAATGTTCGTAAGTAAAGGGTTAGTTTTTGATAACCCTTTTTACGTTGTATAAACAAAAATCGTACAGTACAATACGATTGAAAGATAGGTGAATAGAATGGAGAAGGCAAAAGTTTATTTTACAGATTTTCACACACAGGCTTTTGGGGATGGCCTTCCGACAAAATTGCAGAAGTTGGTGCGTCGTGCCGGAATTGCGGATTTAAATATAGAAGGAAAGTTTGTGGCCATTAAAATGCATTTTGGTGAGCTGGGAAACATTTCCTATTTACGTCCGAATTATGCCAGAGCTATTGTAGATGTTGTCAAAGAATTAGGTGGAAAACCTTTCTTAACGGATTGTAATACGATGTATCCGGGAAGTCGTAAAAATGCTCTGGAGCATTTGGAATGTGCCTGGCAGAATGGTTTTACACCATTGACCGTGGGATGTCCGGTGATCATTGGAGATGGTTTAAAAGGAACGGATGATGTGGATGTACCGGTAGAAGGCGGCGAATATATAAAGAAAGCCAAGATTGGACGTGCTATCATGGATGCCGATGTATTTATCTCTTTGACTCATTTTAAAGGGCATGAGATGACCGGATTTGGTGGTGCCATCAAGAATATCGGTATGGGATGTGGTTCTCGTGCCGGTAAGTGTGACCAGCATTCCAGCGGCAAACCGCATATTGATGAAGAATTGTGTCGTGGCTGTACTCGCTGTCAGAAGGAATGTGCCAATGGCGGATTGGAATTTGACGAAACAACAAGAAAAATGCATGTGAATCAGGAAAATTGTGTCGGCTGTGGACGATGCTTAGGGGCTTGTAACTTTGATGCGATCCAGTTTGATAATGATGCCGCAAATGCGTTGTTGAACTGTCGAATGGCAGAATATACAAAAGCGGTCGTAGATGGACGACCTTGCATTCATATTTCATTGATCGTTGATGTCAGTCCAAACTGTGACTGTCATGGAGAAAATGATGTACCAATCTTACCGAATATCGGTATGTTTGTATCCAAAGATCCATTGGCATTAGATCAAGCTTGTGTAGATGCCTGTATGGCGGCAAAACCATTGCCGGGCAGTCAATTGGCTCGTCACTTGGAAGATCCAAACTTTACGGATCATCATGATCACTTTACAAATTCTGCACCGGAATCGGAATGGAAAAGTTGTCTGGATCATGCGCAGAAGATTGGTTTGGGAACCAGAGAGTATGAATTGATTAAAATGTAACAGAATGAAATAAAATGTAAATTAATTGAAAACAGTATTGCGTTTTTATATTTTTCTGTTATACTAAATCTTGTTAACAAAGGCGTTAAGATGGAAATCCATTTTAGCGCCTTTTTTCGTTCTCGAGACGATTAAGATGACAGGAAGGAAAGGTAGATATGATGGATACTGGCGATACTGGATTTATGATGATTTGTACGGCTTTGGTGTTTGTGATGACACCGGCGCTTGCGTTTTTCTATGGCGGGCTGGTACGAAGAAAAAATGTAGTCAACACGATGATGGCTTGTGTTTCTATTATGGGGCTTGCGATCGTCATGTGGTGTGCTTTTGGTTATTCACTGGCTTTTGGACAAGATCATGGTGGTGTGATTGGTGATTTGAGCTATGCGTTTTTAAATGGTGTGAATTGGCAGGCAGGACCTTATGCCGATTCAATACCACATTTGATGTATTGTGCTTTTCAAATGATGTTTGCGGTTATTACACCGGCCTTGTTCACCGGAGCTTTAGTAGGAAGAATGAATTTTAAAGCCTTGTTTCTTTTTGTAGCACTTTGGTCTTTGATCGTATATTATCCACTGGCTCATATGGTTTGGGGTGAAAATGGATTTATTGCTTCCTTAGGTTCTGTTGATTTTGCCGGAGGCAACGTCGTTCACATCAGTTCCGGTATAACCGCTTTGGTTTTGGCTTTATGGATTGGAAAGCGAAAAGGTTATGATAAGGTTTCCTATCGTGTTCACAATATTCCTTTTGTGGTATTAGGAGCCACCCTGTTATGGTTTGGATGGTATGGATTTAATGCCGGAAGTGCACTAGGTGCTAATGGCTTGGCAGCGCATGCGTTTATGACCAGTGCTATCGCATCGGCTTGTGCTTTGTTGTCGTGGATGTTGATCGATGTGATCAAAGATGGAAAACCAACTTTGGTTGGTGCTTCTACCGGCCTTGTGGTAGGCTTAGTGGCTATTACACCAGGAGCCGGGTTTGTACCGATTTGGGCTTCTTTCATCATTGGTGCATTCGTAAGCCCTATCTGTTATTTTGGGGTCAAGCTGGTTAAATCAAAATGTAAGATTGATGATTCGCTGGATGCGTTTGGCTGTCATGGCTTAGGTGGTATTTGGGGCGGTATTGCTACCGGATTATTCGGTATGACAAGTATCAACGATGTTGCGCAATGGAATGGTTTATTCTTTGGGCAGACAGAACTCTTTGTAGCACAGTTAGAAGGCATTGTTTTAACCATCTTGATTGCGGTCGTGGGAACATTGATTTGTGGTTGCATTGTCAAGTGCTTTGTACCTCTACGCGCTACAACTAAACAAGAAGCCATAGGTATGGATGCTTCCATGCATGGCGAACAAGCTTATCCAAGTTTCAATGGATTTGATTAAGGAGGATCAATATGCTGATTAAAATAGAAGCAATTGTGAGAGAAGAAGCTTTTGAAGATGTAAAAGCCGCTTTAAATGAAATTGAAGTCAAGGGGTTAACGGTGTATCAGGTGATGGGTTGTGGTATCCAAAAAGGATACAATGAAGTAGTCAGAGGGGTTAAAGTAGATCTGCAGATGCAGCCGAAAATTAAATTTGAAATTGTCGTATCGTCTCCGGAATGGGAAAAGAAGACCATCGAAGCAATTTCAAAGGCAGCTTATACGGGGGAAATAGGGGACGGAAAGATATTTAGTTATGAAATTCGCTCAGCTTATCGTATTCGTACAAAAGAAACCGGCTATGATGCGATTCAGCCAACCGACCACATGGAATGAAAACAAAAGAAAAAAAGATTGGATTGATTGTAACGGGACACGGGATTTTCGCAACTGGTTTAACAAACAGTTTAAGACAAATTGTTGGAATGCCTGAAGATTATGTACCGATTGATTATAGAGAAAACGATTCTTTAGAAGATATATTTAAGAAGATGATCGATGCACTTAATGTTCTCAAAACGTGTGATGAAATCCTTGTTTTATGTGATCTAATCGGTGGAGTTCCTTTTAAAACAGCAGTAAAAATTAGTTATTCCTATCAAAATTTAGAAGTGATCGGCGGTGTAAATTTAGGCATGTTGATTGAAATCAATCTAACTCGAACATTTGTCAAAAATGTAGAAGAACTAGCGGAAGTAGCCATCGAGATAGGAAAAGAGCAGATTGCCCGGTTTCATCTTTCTATGGAAAAAAAGCTATACAAATAGACATTACAAAAAAAGTGCATCCGGTGTTTGGATGCACTTTTGTCTATAGAGATTACATTAATTTTCTAAACAGCGCTTTTAGATCTTCGATGCTGGCATCTTTTGGATTGCCCGGAGCACAGGCATCGGCATAAGCCGATTGAGCAAGAAAATCAAGATCTTCCTCTTTTAAAGCTTCCAGTTTTTGTGGAATGCCTACATCTTGGGATAATTGGCGAACGGCATCGACAGCTGCTTTACGATATTCATCCTGTGTCATAGAATCGACATTCTTAACCCCCATAGCACGAGCGATTTCACGATATTTTTCTTGTGTACAATCGGCATTGTATTCCATAACGATCGGAAGCATCATCGCACAAGCCACTCCATGAGGCGTATCATAAACCGCACCTAAAGTGTGTGCCATAGAATGGGCAATCCCTAATCCAACATTAGAGAATCCCATACCGGCGATATATTGTCCTAAAGCCATACCTTCGCGACCTTCTTTTTCATTGGCTACCGCACCGCGTAAAGAACGACTGATGATTTCAATGGCCTTTAAATGGAACATATCTGTCATTTCCCAGGCAGCTTTTGTCGTGTAACCTTCAATCGCATGGGTGAGAGCATCCATACCTGTAGAAGCCGTTAGACCTTTAGGCATTGTAGACATCATATCAGGATCTACAACGGCAACGACCGGCATATCGTGTGGATCTACACAAACGAATTTTCTTTTTCTTTCTACATCGGTAATAACATAGTTGATGGTAACTTCGGCAGCGGTTCCAGCTGTTGTCGGAACGGCGATAATAGGAACACAAGGTTTAGTAGTGGCAGCAGTTCCTTCTAAGCTTCGTACATCTTCAAATTCCGGGTTGGCAATGATGATTCCAATGGCCTTAGATGTATCCATAGAAGAACCTCCACCAATGGCAATGATGTAATCGGCTTTAGCTTCTTTAAAGGCTTTTACACCGTTTTGTACATTTTCAATCGTTGGGTTAGGTTTGATATCTGAAAAGATTTCATATTCCAATCCTGTTTCATCCAATACATTAGTAACTTTTTCTGTGACTTTGAATTGAATCAAGTCTGGATCAGAGCAGACCAAAGCTTTTTTAAAAGCTCTTGCCTTGGCTTCATTGGCAATTTCCTGGATGGCACCAGAACCATGATACGATGTTTCATTTAACATAATTCGATTTGACATAGTGTTTTTCTCCTTTTCTGTAAGCGCTTTATCAATTTAATTGTAACGATTTGTGTTCAAAAAGATAAGTTACAGAATGCGGAAAGTGTCACATTATAATAAATCGATGGAAACAAAAGCTTTTTTGACTTCTGGTGGCATTGCATCACATAGCTGACTTGCTAATGTGGCTGGAGAAATTGGTGTATCTTCCAATAACCATTTTACCGTCATGTATATAGAAGACTGACAATACATTTCCAATTGAAACTTTAAAATAGAAGATAAAGGCATCCCTGTTTTACTTTGGATTCGATCGGTGTAAAAAGATAAAATCAGTTCAAAGTCATGATCTCTTAAATTATTTTGATCATCGTTTTGAAAAGCGGCTCTAAAAAACAATTTTTCCTGAAGGATAAAAGTAAACTTCTTAAATAAAGCTTCATAAATCGTCTTTCCTTCTCCCATATGTTGAAAAGATTCTTGTAAAATCTTATCAAAATACCAGTTAACCAAATCTTGTTTATCTAAAAAATGTCGATAAAATGTCTGACGAGATAGATTACAAGTATCTGTAATGTCTTTTACTGTAATTTTTTCATAGGGTGATTTCTTCATACATGTTTTTAGTGCATCCGCAAAAATATATTTTGTGTCCATAAGTACTCCTGTTTCTTGGTAATATCATAAGAAAAAATGAATGAAAAATAAAATTTTTTCCAAAAAAAATCGGATCAAATTTCAAAAAAGTCTGAACTTTGAATTTATATATGTATAGCTAATACAGAAGATTTTCCAATGAATTAAAAAGCTTTCCAGTCTTTCTAAAAAAGTCATAATGGAGAATGCATGATTTCATTGTGCATTCTTTTTTCTAGTGATAAAATAAATCCGTTTTGAAGGGTGTTGCTTATGAATATTGTGGAGAAATACGGTGGAACAAGCGTGGGTTCCATAGAACAAATACAAGCGATTGCCAAGCATGTAAAAGAGATGCGCGAAGCGGGACATACTTTGATTGTAGTCGCCAGTGCCATGGGAGGCATGACCAATAAACTGATCGATCTGGCTAGTCAGGTTTCTGATCATATCAATACAAGAGAGCTGGATTCTTTATTGTCAACAGGCGAACAAAGAACAATTACCTTATTGGCAATGGCTATTGATGCATTGGGCATACCAGCTATTTCACTGACCGGCTATCAATGTGGTTTTATTACCAGTCATCATCATGCACATGCACGTATCAAGGATATTGATCTAACCAATGTTAAAAAGCATTTAGAAGAAGGAAAAGTGGTTGTCGTAGCCGGTTTTCAAGGGGCTACAGAACATGGTGAAATTACAACATTGGGAAGAGGTGGCAGCGATACAACAGCAGTAGCGTTGGCAGCTAAATTAGGATGGGCTTGTCATATCTATACGGATGTTAATGGCATTTATACGATTGATCCCCGACTCTATCCCAAAGCAAAACGATTAAAAGAAGTCAATTATCAGGAAATGATGCAGATGGCCTGTCTTGGGTCTGGCGTCTTAGAAACTCGCAGTGTGGAATTGGCAAGTAAATATCAAGTGCCGCTGTATCTTGGAAAGGCATTGGAAGGTTCAAAAAAGAAAGGAACATGGATCATGGAACATACAAAACAGTTGGAAGATATGCCCATTACAGGCTTAAGTGTAAAAGATGATTATGCGATCATGCGTATCAGCCACATTGAAAATGATGGTGTCTTTTTAGGGAAGCTTTTCCAAATGATTGCGGATCTAAACATCAACCTGGATACAATTTCGCAGCAGTTGGATGATGAAGGAAAGGCGAATTTCTCTTTCTATTGTACAGAAGAACAAAGTCGTATGATCATGGAAAATATGGATAAAGTGGGACAGAATTATCCAATTACCCGTATGCTTGGATTTATTAAGCTTTCCTTAGTAGGATTAGGGATATCAACACATAGTGGAATTGCCTCAAAAGTTTTAAATACATTACGTGAAAACAATATTCCTTATTATATGATTACTTCCAGTGAAATCTCTATTTCATTGACAATCGATGCACAAGATAAGGAAAAAGCCATTCAAGTATTGGGAAAAGCCTTTGACTTATAGAATATGCGATAATTCATAGATTATAGAAAAGAATGAAGGAAAGGGATGAAAGAGATGATTCATTTTGATTTACATATGCATTCAAACCAAAGTGGTGATGGGCAATTTACACCGGCTGAATTAGTACAAATGTTGAAACAAGCAAATATTCAAGTAGCGGCATTGAGCGATCACGATACCGTTAAAGGTGTTACAGATATGATGGCGGAAGGGAAAAAAGAAGGAATACAAATCATACCCGCCATCGAATGTTCGACCTTATTAGGAGATTATGATGTACATGTATTAGGATATGGAATCAATTTGGATGATCCTTATTTTCAGACGTTACAGCAAAACATACAAAAAAAGAATGATGGTGTGTTTCATCAAAGAGTCGAAAAACTTCGGCAAAAATATGGAGTAGAAATCGATGAAGAAAAGGTAGTCAGAGATGCCAATGGAACCAATCCATGGTTTATTATGATGACAAGGCTTTTTCAGGATCCTCGTTATCAGAATATCGAAGATTTTAAAGATTATATTTCCGGGGGCAAGCGCAGTGATCCGGCACCGGTCAATTTCTTCTGGGACAAATGTATGCCAGGCAGCGATCTTTATGTAAAAGCATACAATCCGGATTTTAAAGAAACGATACAAAAGATTCATGAAGCGAATGGCTTGGCGATCATTGCACATCCTTATCAGACATTTTATAAACAGGAAGAACGCCTGCAGTATGCCTTAGACTGTGGTATTGATGGATTAGAAGCTTACAGCAACTATCATCAGGATTATCATAATGAATACTATGAACAATTTTCCAGAGATCATAACTTGTTAATTACTTGCGGCAGTGATTTTCACGGAGAGAAAAAGCCAAGTATTCGTATGGGAGAATATGGTTTGCATAAAGATGGAACCCCATTTTTAGAAAGCTTTTTAAAGGCATTGGAAAAAGAATAGAAGGATTTTTATGGGAGTAGATAGGTATATCATATCTACTCCTTTTTTTTGTTTATCCTTCTAAAGTAGCTTTAGATTGTTGTTATTTTGGAGCAGTCTTATATGATAAATAATAGATAAGAGCAATCCAATATTAAAAGGAGTTTAGATAATTATGAATCATTTATCATTAGGATTGTAACTTTTCGTATTATTTTCATTAAAAAGATGACATTACTGCCACCATCTATTCTATTGAATCTATTTCATTAAGGTTTGTTATTTAAAACCAACGAATCGGTTCTTTACCATGTGCAACGAGAAATTCGTTGCATTTTTTAAAATGCCCATTGCCAAAGAATCCACGATAAGCGCTTAATGGACTTGGATGAGAACTTGTCAGTACCAAATGATTTGGGTTATTCAAAAAACGACGAACTGCGCCTGCTTTAGATCCCCACAATAAGAAGACCACTGCGTCTTCTTTTTCATTGATGCGCTGTATGGCGGCATCTGTAAAATTTTGCCAGCCAATATTTTGATGGGAAAGAGGTTTTGAATCTTCTACGGTCAAAATAGGATTCAATAATAAGACTCCTTGTTTAGCCCAGTCTGTTAAATCACCATTACGATGAAGTTTAACGTGATATTCATCCTCAATCTCTTTATAAATATTAACTAATGAAGGAGGAATTTTAACATTGGGTGCTACACTGAAGGCAAAACCTTGTGCCTGTCCGGGTTGATGATACGGATCTTGCCCTAGAATAACAACCTTTGTATCTTTTAAAGATGTTGTTAAAAAGGCATTGAAGATCTTCTCTTTTGGGGGATAGATTTTTTTGGTCTTATATTCACGAGCCAAAAAATAATTAATTTTATTCAAGTACTCTTTTTGAATCTCTGTATCAAAAAGTTCTTGCCAGTCATTATTAAAGTTCATTGTAAACCTCCATGGATTATTTGTACAAACTCTATTATAATACTAATCATGAATCTACAGGAAAAAATTACATGGATGGAATCTAAGAAAAGTAAAAATATGGATTTGGATGACTATCGAGAAATTATGGATCAGTATTTACCATATCATAAGAAGCTCAAAAAAATTCAGGTGGCTGGAACAAACGGGAAGGGCAGTACGTGTCGTTGGATGGCTTTAATGCTGGAAGAACTGGGCTATCAAGTTGGTGTTTTTACATCTCCGCATTTAATCGTTCATAATGAAAGAATACAAATCAATGAAACAATGATCTCTGATTCAGATTTAGAGCGTTTGTTTGATCAATATCAAAATATCTTTATAGAACATAAAATGACCATGTTTGAAATGGATTTGTTTTTGGCCATTGCTTATTTTCTAGAAAAGCGAGTTGATTATGCCATCATAGAAGTGGGCTTGGGTGGAAGGTTGGATGCCACAACAGCTTTAGATTATGATGCGACCGTGTTAACCAATGTGGGATTAGAGCATACTGAAATATTGGGAGATACCATTGAAAAAATTGCTCAGGAAAAAAGTGGTATCTTTAAACCGGGTGTATTAGCTGTTTGTGGAGAAGATAAGCCATCGGCCCAACACATTATTGAACAAAATATACGAGCTAAAAGAGCGCCTTTCTATTATACTTATCTACCGGAATATAAAAAAGTGGGGAAAAAATATTGGATTAATTCTATGGATGGTATCCTTGTTTTTGATCAGCCATTCTATCAGATCAAAAATTTTATACTGGCCTGTGATACACTGTATCATTTAGGTTTTCGCTTGCGTTATAATACGCTTCAAAATACTATTGACCGTTTTGTTTTTTTGGGACGCTGTATGGTGTTAAGAAAAAGACCGTTGCTGGTGGTGGATGGTGCTCATAATCTGGATGGCATCAATGCATTGGTAACCTCCTTAAAGACTTGGCAGGGAGATATCTATTTTTCGGTTTTAAAGGAAAAAGATGCAAAGCATATGTTAGATGTTTTAATAAGTCTTCAAGGACAGATTCATCTGGTTAATTTTTCATCGTACAGACTTTATCCTTTAGAAACATTGGGCTTTGAAGTGTTATCTATGGAAGAAATGGAAAAAAGACTTCAAGTGACGCATCAAAGAGCTCTAGTGTGTGGTTCTTTGTATTTTGTCGGTGAAGTCTTAAAATGGTTTAATTCGAAGTAATAGAAATGGAAACATATTCGCTGATCCCTTCCGTACGAGTTGGAAATCCCCAACCATGAATACCGGATGTTGTGATTTGTGTAAAGTTTCCTTTTTTTATCATGCCATAATCATGTTCGAAGATTCCTAAAGAATTTGCCAAAGAGCCAATTGGGAAAATTTGACCGCTATGTGTGTGCCCGCTTAACTGAAGATCGACACCGAGTTCTTTACAGAGTTTTAGATCGCTGGGCTGATGATCAAAAACAACGATATACGAATCTAAGTCACATGTTCTCATGAGGCTATGCAGGGATCGTCTATTTTCTTCCAAGTCTTCTCTACCGATTAAGGTAATGTTGCTAAAATGTAAGATATCATCCTGTAAGACGGTGATACCATTGGATTCGATCACTTTTTTTAATGTTTCTTTGGAAAAAGCCGGCTCATTGGCATAATGCTGGTTATCATGATTGCCAAAAACATAATAGACATCGGCCGTTTTTGTGAGTTTTCCCAGTGTCTGAAATACCGTTTTCATCTGATCAACGCTTGTAAACTCATCCACGATATCGCCGTTAAGAATATAAAAAGAAGGCTTTTCTTTTTGAAGATCTTTTACGATGTTATTTAAGTCTTTTTCCGTCATGGCATTTGGATAATGTAAATCGCTGATCATGACGATTTTGGTATCAGGAATTTCTTTTGATGTCTGAAGATCATACGTTGTTTTTTCAATATTCTTCATATTGAAGATGCCGTAAATGCAGATTGTTATTGCCAACAAAAAAGGAATAAAGAAGACCCAGCCTTTTACATCCTGATGAAAAATCAAACATATGAGCTGCGTGATTAGAAGACAAAACAAGAGATGTAAATAAAAGATAGGGAAGATAGTATTAAAAGTGATACAGGGTAGCACAAATAACAACAATAATCCCCATAAAGCCCATGAAGGAAACTGCGGAAACCAGCGATGAATCAACAGAAAAAGATCTACGACCAACAAAAGGCAAAGGATTGCCAAGCCCATCTTTAAATAAATCATGGCAACACCTACTCAAATTCATCTACGTCTTTATGCATGACATCACTGCTTTTCCATTCCCAGTGAATCAAGAAAGTGATAGCCGCTTTGACTAGGATCAAAGCGCCAATCTGCAGGATTTCCGAAAGACTTCTTACCGTGATTGTCCGCACAATTTCAGCAGCCAGCTTGAAGGTCAAGGCAATACTTAAACCGCGTAACAATGGCTTTTTACTGTTCTTATCTTTACGAAATGTGGCAAGCAAAGAATGAAACGTACTGTATATGACACTTGCCAAAGAAAGAGCTTCTAAAAAATAAACGGTCAAATAAGAAATTTGAATCAGCCATTCATGCAGTTGTTCAATAAATATTTCCATTATGTACCTACTTTCCTAAACAGAATTTTGAAAATAAAGTATCTAGTAAATCTTCTCTATGCACTTCGCCAAGAATTTCTTTTAAATGGTTGTGTGCTGCTTGAATATCGATTTCTACAAGATCGGGTTCCATCATCATTTCCATGGCCTCTTTAGCACGAAGCATATCTTGTTTGGCCTGGTTTAGTAAACCAATTTGACGCTCATTGGATAAAACAGGTTCTTCTTTTAAAAGATCTTGTTTATACATGTTCTCTAAAGCATCTAGAAGAGGTTGTATTTGATGGTTTTTGGCAGAAATCCAAATTCCCTCTTTGTCTTGATGTTGCATGTCTTCTTTATTAAAAAGAATGAGACGTCGTTTATCCTTTGTTTGTTCTAAGAGAATTTGATCTTCTTTGGTTAAAGGGCTGCTTCCATCTAAAACAAGTAAAACAAGCTGTGCCTTCTGTAACATCTGCTGACTTTTTTCAATACCGATCTGTTCGATCTTATCGCTTGCTTTACGAATTCCGGCTGTGTCGATTAAGTTTAACTGCACGGAACCGATATGAATCTGTCCTTCAACTATATCTCGGGTCGTACCGGCAATATCGGTTACGATGGCTTTATCTTCTTCTAATAAAGCATTGAGTAAAGAACTTTTGCCCACGTTTGGACGTCCGATGATCACGGTATCGATCCCTTTTTTTAACAACTGTCCGGTTTGAACGCGTTTTAATATTTGATCGATCTTACTAAGCCAGTCGTTGGTTTTAGGTAAAAGTTCCTGTGTAGTCAATTGTTCGATATCTTCATATTCCGGATAATCAATGTTGACTTCGATTTGCGCAATAATGTCTAATAGCTCGTCAATAAGAGGTTGAAGCAATTTTTTGACGCTTCCTCGGATTCCCTGTATGGCCAAACTGGCAGCCGTATAGTTGCTGGCATCAATCATATCTTGCACTGCTTCTGCCTGTGATAGATCGATCCTTCCATGATAAAAGGCGCGTTGTGTGAATTCTCCGGGTTTCGCTAATACGGCCCCCTGGCTTAAAACAATCGATAAAACCTTTCGGGTGATAAATACGCCACCATGGCAGTTGATTTCTACGATATCTTCGCGTGTATAAGTTTTAGGGGCCCGAAAAACAGAAACAAGGACTTCATCTACTGGTTTGCCGGCTCCATCTAAGATATTTCCGTAATGGATGGTATGGCTTGGCACATCGCTTAGATCTTTGGTAAAAATTTTATTAGTGATGGGTATGGCTTGTTCTCCGCTAATTCGGATAATGGAAATAGCACCATCCTGTAAAGCTGTAGAAATGGCACAAATCGTATGTTCAAACATGAAACCATCCTTTCTCTTGTATCTATTTTAACATAAACCTATAATAGACATATGAGAACATATAGTAAAGAAGAAATAAATGCGGTTGCCGATGCACTGCAGAATCACAAAATTATTGCCTTGCCGACAGATACAGTTTATGGAGTGGGTGTGATGTATGGCGATTTAAAGGATTTGCAGCGACTGAAAAACGCAAAGCACAGACCGGAAACCAAACCGATTCCGATGATGGTATCTTCCATAGAACATATGGAACTAGTAGCTGTAGTTGATGAAAGAGTAAAAAAAATCGCAGAACAGTTTTTGCCGGGGGCTTTGACATTAGTGTTAAAGGTCAAAGATAACGTACCAAAAGAATATACAAACGGTTTAGATACGATTGCGATTCGTATTCCGGATGAGCCGTTTATTCTTCGTGTGATTGATGAATTAAATACGCCGTTACTGGTGACCAGTGCCAATCAATCGGGGGCTAAAACCGCATTGACCAGCGATGATGTATTGGAACAACTGCCGGATATTGATGGTTTGGTATTAGGAAAATGTAGAGCTTTACAGGCAAGCACAATCGTGGATTGTACGCAGGGAAATCTAAAAATTCTTCGCCCGGGTCCCATCACTTTAGAACAGTTGGAGGCATGTTTGTAAAAAGGCTCGCGAGAGTCTTTTTAATTTGTATACTTGTAAGTAGTATACTCTAAAGTATACAAATTATCGAATGGATGAATCAGAAGCAGACATAAAAACTGAAAGATAGACTGATTTTTTCATAAACATTAGATTGACCCAAAAAATATAAAGGAAATACGTTGACAAAAATACATTCGTTTAGTACGATACAACCCGTAAAGGCTAAGAAGAGGACGAGTACTTTAAGAAAATGTTTCAGAGAGCTTTTGGATGGTGAAAAAAAGCACAGGACTTAAAGGAATAAAACCTTGGAGCTGCATGTATTTCCTGCATTAAAGGAAGCACTGTTCATAGACAGTGGCAGAGATTTTTCAAAGTGATTTGAAAAATGAATTAGGGTGGTAACACGAGCATTCGTCCCTTGGATGGATGCTTTTTTATTTTGTAGAGAAAAGGAGAACAATATGGCACAACAAAAATTAACAGAACAAGAACGAGTACGTCGCCAGAAGATGCAAGATTTGAAGGATATGGGAATTGACCCGTTTGGCTCTGCATATAAAAGAACGACAACTTCTGGAAAAATCATTGCACAATATGAGAATAAGACAAAAGAAGAATTACAGGAATTGGATATTCATGTAAAGATTGCCGGACGTATTATGACAAAACGCCGTCAGGGAAAAGCAGGATTCATGCACATTCAGGATATAGATGGACAAATTCAGATCTATGTTCGTAAAGATGTTGTCGGCGAAGAACAATATGAGATCTTCAAGAAAAATGATTTAGGAGATATTGTCGGCATTGAAGGTACGATCATGAAAACTGATCACGGACAATTATCCGTTCGTGCACAAGTATATACGCATTTATCGAAAGCTTTACGTCCATTGCCGGAAAAATATCATGGATTGACGGATGTAGAAGAACGTTTCCGTCGTCGTTATGTGGATTTGATCATGAATCCGGAAGCTAAGCATATTGCGATTACCAGACCGAAAATCATTCGTGCGGTGCAGGAATATTTGGATGGACAGGGATTGATGGAAGTAGAAACACCGGTACTACAGCCGATTTTAGGTGGGGCAGCGGCTCGTCCGTTTGTTACACATCACAATACTTTGAATATGCCTTTCTATTTACGTATCGCAACTGAACTTCCTTTAAAACGTCTGATCGTTGGTGGCTTGGAAGGTGTCTATGAAATTGGGCGTTTGTTCCGTAATGAGGGAATGGATGCTACACATAACCCGGAATTTACTACGGTAGAGGCTTATGTCGCATACAGTGATCTGCATGGCATGATGGATTTGATCGAAGGTTTGTTTGATCATGTAGCTAATAAGGTCTTGGGAACGACTGAGATTACATATCAGGGTCAAGAGATTTCTTTGAAGGCGCCATTTAAACGTATTACGATGTGTGATGCGATCAAAGAAAAAACAGGTATTGATTTTAAACAGGTGACAAGTTATGAAGAAGCTTGCCAGCTGGCAAAAGAACATGATATTGAAGTGGAAAAAATTCATAACTCGATTGGACATATCATTCAGCTGTTCTTTGACAAATATGTAGAAGAAACGATCGTGCAACCAACATTTGTCTATGAATATCCAATTGAAATTTCTCCACTGGCTAAGAAAAACAATGAAGATCCTCGATTTACAGATCGTTATGAACTGTTTATCTGTGGTCATGAATATGCCAATGCGTTCTCGGAATTAAATGATCCGATCGATCAAAGAGAACGATTTGAAAAACAGTTGGAACTTCGTGATTTAGGAGATGAAGAAGCCAATGAGATGGATGTCGATTATGTAGAAGCTTTGGAATATGGTATGCCTCCAACAGGTGGTGTAGGCTTAGGAATTGACCGTTTTGTGATGTTGTTGACGGATCAAAGAACCATTCGAGAAGTGTTATTGTTCCCACATATGAAGTTAACAGGAGAGTCTAAGGGTGCCAAGTTAGAAAAGAAATCTCAGGAAACTGTGTCATCAACTTCTGCAGATGTAAAAAGCATAGTCAATAAGAAACCGACCATCGATTATTCCAAAGTGGAAATTGAACCATTGTTTAAAGATTTTGTTGATTTTGAAACCTTCTCTAAATCAGATTTCAGAGCTGTAAAAGTCAAAGAATGCCGCGCAGTTCCAAAGAGTAAAAAATTACTAGAGTTTATCTTAGATGATGGAACCGAAGAAGACAGAACGATTTTAAGTGGTATTCACGATTACTATGAACCGGAAGAATTGGTAGGCAAGACTTTAGTGGCAATCACTAATCTTCCGCCACGTAAAATGATGGGAATTGATTCCTGTGGTATGATCATATCGGCCGTACATAATGAAACTGGTGAAGAACGCTTGAATTTGTTAGTGTTGGATGATGCCATTCCGGCAGGGGCAAAACTGTATTAAAAGAGAGAATTAAAAAGTTTGTTGCGGAGTGAAGTACACTTTATGATCGACCGTAACAAACTTTTTTGTTTAAGAAAATTTATGAAAACTGAAAAAAGTATTTATTCAAATTTATACAAATTTTTGAGAAAAGCATTGACATTCGCAAGCGCTTACAGTAAAGTTTATTTGCAAGTGTTACTGGTCAGGCAGGCATGATTGTGTAAAGGGATTGGTAGAAAGACAATCTTTTTATACAATCATGCCTTTTATATTTGCTTGCATAGAGGGGAGAAAGAATATGGTTCTAATCAAGGCTTTGAACAACAATACTGCCCTTGTTAAAGAAAATTCTAAAGAATATATTGTCATGGGAAAAGGTATTGCTTTTAACAGGAAACCAAATGATGAGATTCCACCGTCAAAAGTAGAAAAGAAGTATGTTCTTCAAAACAAATCTTTTGATAAGCTCATGGAGCATCTCTCTGTAGAGGATTTGGAATTGGCCAACCAGATTATCAAACAGGCAGAAGTTGAATTGAGCTGTTCTTTCAATGACTCTATTTTACTGGCACTGGCCGATCATTTGTCTCTGGCTCTTAAAAGAGCGAAGGATCATCTGTACTTTGGAACACCTCTTGAATGGGATATCAAATTGATTTATCCCAATGAGTATCGTTATGCCTCTAAATGTGTGCATATGATCAATGAAACTATGGATTTGGATATTCCTGATCAGGAGGCTAGCTTTATTGCATTGCATCTGATCAATGCATCTGCCAACCAAAAAGATATGAACGAAACAGTCATGACAACCAAGATTATTCAAAATATTTTGAACATTGTTCGAAGATATTATCGTAGAGATTTTGATGAGAACGATTTTGATGTATCCAGGTTTATTGTTCATATTCGTTACTTCGTGCGCAGACAAATCAATGGAGATTCTATTAACGCTGATACTAGTATTGCCAAAGTTGTGGCGCAAAGATATCCTGATGATTATAAATGTGCAATGAGGATTTCTGATTTTCTAACCAAAGAATATGGATGGAATGTGAGTACAAGTGAGGAATTATATTTAACGCTGCATTTAAATCGAATCAATTTCAGTTTTGTGCAGAAACATAATGAATAAAAAATCGGTGTTACTGGTTCGACCAGGCATGACTCAAAGATAAACGATAGAAATTTTATATTGTTTTCTTTGGGTTTTTTTATTTATGTACGAATAAGGAGAGAAAAAATGAAATTTGAAAATGAGGCAAAAGAGATTGTCCGTTTAGTCGGCGGAGAATCCAATATCAACAGTTTAGTACATTGTGCTACACGTCTTCGCTTTGAACTAAAAGATGGTTCAAAATTTAAAAAGGAAGATTTAGAAAAATTAAGCTATGTATTGAAAGTATTGATTAGCGGCGGTCAATATCAAGTTGTCATCGGTCCAAACGTAGATAATTACTACGATGCGATTCTTGCGACAACCAAGATTCAGGGAAACAAACAATCTGAAACAATGGAAACAGAGAAAGTAAAGATTTCAGATCGAATTCTAAAAGTCATATCTGGAGCTTTTTCACCGCTGATTCCTTTGATGGCTGGTTCAGGTATGATTAAGGCCCTTTTGACCTTGTTCACAACGATTGGGGTAATGTCTGATACCGGATCTACTTATTTGATTTTATCAGCTGCCGGAAATGCGTGTTTCTATTTCATGCCTGTATTTTTAGGTATTACGATTTCTAAACAATTAAAGGCAAATGCCTTTGTGGGAGGGGCCATTGGAGCTGCTTTACTAGAGCCTAATTTTATGGGCTTGATTGATTCAGTGGATGCGGTGAGCTTTTTAGGAATTCCAGTCACCCCGATAAATTATTCCGCAACAATATTTCCAATTTTTATCGCTATATTGGTATATGCTTATTTGGATAAAGGACTTCGTAAAATAACACCGCAAAGTCTTCAGTACTTTTTAGTTCCGATGATTTGTTTGATGTTGATGGTACCCTTTACAGTTATTGCGTTTGGCCCGGTAGGAACCACGATTGGAAATTATGTCAGTGACTTTGTAATGTGGTTGTTCTCTTTGAGTGGAACTTTGGCAGGTATTGTTCTAGGCGCTACTTATCCGTTTTTGACCATGCTCGGACTGCATTGGGGATTCACTCCAATTACTTTGCAGAATTTGGATCTTGTTGGAGGAGACATTATTGAAGGAGTTTGTGTCTGTGCTGTATGGGCTCAGATGGGGATTGCGTTAGGCGCTTACTTGAAGGCCAAGAAACATTCTAAACTGAAATCCATTGCGGGACCAACGTTCATCACTGGATTCTTTGCCGGTGTGACAGAGCCGATTTTATATTCTATCGTAATGGAGTATAAGCGACTTATGATTGTTGTCGCTATTGGCGGAGCTTGTGGCGGAGCTATTGCCGGAACATTAGGTGTTACCATGGATGCATATGTATTCCATAATATCTTCTCTGCATTAGTTATGAGTTATTCTCCAATTTGGGCTTATGCCATTGCGGTTATAGTATCTTTGATCGTCGCAACTGCATTAACTTATGTATGGGGATTAAATGGATTAGATGCCGAAAAGGCAAAGGATTTGTTGCCGGAGAATGAAACAGTTGAAGATACGTCAAATGGAATCATGCGTCCAGTTGAGATCGCATCTCCATTAGATGGAAAAGAAATAGCATTAAAAGATGTTGATGATGAGGTTTTTGCCAGCGGAGTAACAGGAAAAGGGATTGCGATCATCCCAGAGAACAATACTGTATTGTCACCAGCAGATGGTACGGTCAGTGTTCTTTTTCCTTCAAAACATGCGGTTGGAATTACGACAAAAGAGGGTATTGAAATCTTAGTGCATATCGGGTTAAATACAGTCATGTTGAATGGTGAGGGTTTCACCACATTTGTAAAACAGGGAGATCAGGTGAAGAAGGGACAAAAGCTACTTGAGTTCGATAAAGATTTTATTACAAATAAAGGATGCTCCTTACAATCTCCTTTGATCATCACCAATGCGGATCAGTTTAAAGATATACTGATTGAAACAAAAACAGAAATAAGAACAGGTGATATCGCTATGGAAGTGATTGTCTAGAAAGGAACAACTATGCGAAAAGATTTTTTATGGGGCGGTGCTGTAGCGGCCCATCAAGTAGAAGGTGCTTATAACGTAAAGGGGAAAGGGCTCAGTACAGCTGATGTCATGACGGCAGGTAATGTCCATACGCCGCGTGAAATCACCGATGGCGTAGTGGAAGGAAAATTTTATCCTAACCATGAAGGCATACGATTTTATGACCATTATCAGGAAGATATTCAAATGTTTAGTGAAATGGGATTTAAATGCTTGAGAACCAGTATCGCGTGGTCAAGGATTTTTCCAAATGGGGATGAGGATGCTCCCAATGAAGATGGTTTACAGTTCTATGATGATTTGTTCGATTGCATGATTGAGCATGGTATGCAGCCTGTCATCACATTATCACACTTTGAGATTCCTTATCATCTTGTGAAAACGTATGGCGGATGGAGAAATCGAAAAATGATTGATTTCTTCTATCGATTTTGTCAAGTGGTCTTAAAACGATATCAGAATAAGGTAAAATATTGGATGACATTCAATGAAATCAACAATCAGATGTTGGTGGAAAATGATTTATATGCATTCACCAATTCTGGTATTGTGTTTGAAAATGGAGAAGATCGACTTCATACGATATACCAAGCTGTGCATTACCAATTTGTGGCTAGTGCTTTAGTAACAGAGTACGCTCATTCATTAAATCCAGAAATTCAAATGGGTTGTTGCGTGGCTGCCACACCAAATTACCCCAATACCTCTAATCCGGATGATATTCTCCTGGCACAGGCAGAAGATCGGAAATTATTGATGTTTACGGATGTTCAAATTCGCGGCCACTATCCTAGATATCTTTTAAATGAATGGAATACAAGGAACTATACATTTGATATCACAAGCCAAGATTTGGAAATTATGGAAAAAGGAACTGTGGACTATTTAGGCTTTACCTACTATATGAGCAACACGGTTTCAGCAGATCCATCTGTAAAGAAATTGGGGGATGATCTGCAGGGAAATTACGCAGTGGATAATCCTTATCTGTCTACAACAGATTGGGGATGGGCCATTGACCCCAAAGGACTTCGGTATGTGATGAATATGTACCAAGATCGTTATGAGATACCTATGTTTATAGTGGAAAATGGTTTTGGGTATGCGGATCAGTTTATAGATGAACATATTCATGATCAAAACCGCATTGATTATTTGAAGGCTCATATTGAGGAAATGAAAAAAGCCATTGAAGAAGATGGATGCGATTGTATAGGTTATACAGTATGGGGATGCATTGATCCGATTTCTTTTACCACAGGAGAAATGAAAAAACGATATGGTTTTATATACGTAGATCGTAATAATGATGGTACAGGCTCTTATAAACGATATAAAAAGGATAGCTTTTATTGGTATCAAAAAGTGATTGAATCTAACGGTGAAAACTTATAATACAGGGGTTTATCATGCCGAGATGATAGAGCGTAGTAGAAATTGGACGCGATACACAAATATTAGCATCCTGTTTGGTTTAAGATATAAATTTGAAGGTGAACATTTTCATCAATAACATATATGCTTTATAAAGATTTGATTTGTAATGTGTGATTTCTTAGACTACAATATAGCTAAGAGATAGGTTACGTCTATGAATTCTAGTACATATAAAATTCTGTATAATGTAGATACTTTCATCATTGCAGGGTTCTTGGTCTATAAGGTTGGAGAGTATGACATACCAGAATTACAAACCATTCCTTTTATTTTTCTGCTTATTAGAGCTGTAATATGGCGCCATTTTGAAAAAAGGGATAAGCACGATATAAAATAAATACAATACAATAAAGGTCTATGGACAAAGCAAATCGTCTGTTCATAGACCTATTTTTTTATGTCATATGGTTTTCCCAGAATGTGATGGCCTGGTCGATCCATCCTTTTGCGACTGTACCTGTCCCTAATCCAAAGCCATGAGATAAACCCGGATAATGATGGAATTCGGTATCAATACCTAGGGCACTCATTCTTTTGAGTCTGTAGGCCATGGTTTGCTAGTCGGCAATCCAATCGTTATCTCCAACACAGGCAAAGGTAGGCGGGTCATTTTCAGTATAGTCTTCGTGGCCTGTATACTGCATGATCACGGCTGCAGGCTTGGGATATTTTGCTTCGTTAAAGCTGGCAGTTCCATAAGAATCTAGCCATGTGACCATACGGGCACCAGCCGATCCACCCCTAAGAGAATAGTTTTGTGTATCCACTTCCAACTGCTTGGTGTGTTCAAAGATAAAGGCAATGGCTCTAGCTAAATCCTCACAGGCACTTTGAGCACCTGGCGATAAATTAGGACAAAGGCGTTGTAGCCTTGTCGAGAAAGTGTCAAAGCATGTGGAAATCTGTCCTGCATGGCACCTACATAGGCAAACCCACCGCCCGCATTACAAATCGCAAAAGGTTTTCCCATTTCATTTTTTCTATGTATTAAAAGAACTTAACACCACATGAAGAAAAGTAATACAGACAATAGACATACAACATCCAAAAGTTTTTGTCCTACCGTTAGACGAATAATTGGTTCAGTTTACGTGTTTCTTCCATCGCGCATCATAAAATGTCCAAATAATGAACGCGATTAACATACCGACAACCGTATCACTTAAAAAATGAGCACCCATGATGATTCGAGAGACCATCATTAAAAGAATGCCTCCCCACACGATGATTCTAGACGAGATTCTATATTTGTTGGTAAGTGGCAGTGATAATAAAAAAAGTAAAGAGCAGGCAAAAGAACTTGTATGTCCGCTGGGAAAGGAAAATCCGCCTTCTTGACAGGGAAGATACCATACACAAAATTGTGAAGCTTGCTGCAGATCGCGAAATCGGATTCTTCCCCATACAACTTTGATCAGTGTGGTGATGATCAAAACAGAGAAAAAGAGCTGCAAGTATTTTATGATATAAGGGCAAACTCTATTTTTTTGTTCCGGTGTTATTACATGACAAAGCAGAAAAGTCAATGCCAATACAGCAATCATCGATCCTATGCTTAACCAAAAGGTATCTGTTAAAGTCATGATTTGATGTGAAAATAGAACGGCACAGACAATCCATGGTATAGAAAACAGAGGGTGTTTTTGATCCATGAGCAGGGCAAAACAACATGTCAGCAGCCCTTTAAGTAAAAGGGGCCAGCCTTCTTGTAAGAATAGGCCCATTATATTATGTGGATCATAGAAAAGTGTACTAATTTTTAGATCCCAAAAGGCTCCCAGACATAACAAGATACAACTTGCAGTCAATATTGTAAGGGTCATGTGTTTTTTCATTCGTAGACCTCCATGCAAACCAATACAATAAGAATTGTGTTTGACCTCGTTGCCTCGTATCATAACAAAACATGTGAGAAAAGACAACGGCATCGTCCATTACTTTATAGATTTGACCAATGCCATGTAACAAAAAAAGTCTTTTTTTTGAAAAACATTAAGAAAAATTAATATTTTCTACAGTATCTGTAAAGAAACCACCTATATGATGATACAAAGGGGTGATTGAATGAACCATGTTTTGTTGATGTTGGAAAAATCGGCTAAACAAGTTCCGAATAAGATTGCAGTGATTGAAGAGGAAAAAAGTTGTACCTATTTACAGCTGCAAAGGTCTTCGAAAGCTGTCGCAAGTTATTTGATACAGAATTCTATACAACAGGAACCGGTTATTGTATTTATGGATAAAGGTATTATGGCATTATATGCTTTCTTTGGAAGTGCCTATGCACAAAACTTTTATTCTTTGTTGAACCCGGAATTTCCGGAATCTCGTTTAGAGCAGATACAAAGTGTATTGCAGGCAAGGATCGTATTGACAACGGCTTCCTATGAAGAAAAGGCAGAACTCATTTTTAAAGGGGCTAAGATTGTTGTTTTAGAGACGATTCTTTCTACTGATGTAGAGGAATCATCGATTCAGAAGTTGATGCAGAATACGATCGATACGGATCCTTTATATGTAAATTTTACTTCCGGCTCTACCGGTGTTCCTAAAGGCGTATTGATTTCGCATGGATCGGTGATCGATTTTATCGAGTCCTTTGTTAAGACGTTTTCGATACAGGAGGATGAGCGTTTTGGAAATCAGGCACCTTTTGACTTTGATGTATCTGTAAAAGATATTTATTCCTGTTTATATGCCGGTGCTACTTTGGTCATCATACCAAGAACTTATTTTTCCAAGCCAACCGCTTTGATCGATTATCTTTGTGCCAAAGAAGTGACAACGATGGTATGGGCAGTATCGGCCTTAAGTCTGATCTGTGCTTTTCATGGTTTAGATTATAAAGTTCCTGATACGGTACGAAAAATCTTGTTTAGTGGCGAAGTCATGCCGCTAAAACATTATCAATCATGGAAGAAAGCCTTGCCCAATGCACTATTTGTAAACTTGTATGGACCTACGGAGATTACTTGTAACTGCACATATCATATTTTAGATCCAGAGCGTACCTATGAGCAGGGAATTCCCATCGGACAGGCTTTTGAAAACAAAGGTGTTTTTTTATTGGATGAGCAAGATCATGAAATTATAGAACCAAATCAGACCGGAGAACTGTGTGTAAAAGGAAGAGGCTTAGCATTGGGCTATTATCGAAATGAAGTACAAACACAGGCTCACTTTACCTCCAATCCGCTTCAAAAGGCTTATGAGGAAAGAATTTATCGCACCGGTGATCTGGCATATCGAGATGCATCCGGTGAATATTATTTCAAAGGTCGAAAGGATTATCAGATTAAGTATCTGGGGCATCGAATTGAATTGGAAGAAATAGAAAAAAGGGCGCTTCGCATAGAAGGAATTGAACAGTGCATCTGTCTTTTTGATGATGTGAAACATCGCTTGTATGGGTTTTATACTGGTACACTCTCCAAGGAAGACTTTGTAACTTGTTTAAAAAAGGATTTACCGGCTTACATGGTACCTACTCGGCTTTTTCTTCTTGAATCCATGCCTTTGACAAAGAATGGAAAAACAGATCGGAAAGCATTGTTTGAACTGACGAAAGGAAAACGAAGATGATACAGGAAGAAAGAATTAGAAAACTGGTATCGAAATATGGAACACCATTTTATGGCTTTGATGCGGATGTATTAAGCAAAAGAGTGAACTATTTAAAAGCATCATTGCCGGAAAATGTCGAACTGTGCTATGCGGCAAAGGCAAATTCCTTTATACTAAAACTTTTGGAGAACAAAGTGACTCATTTTGAAATTTGTTCACCGGGTGAATTTCATATTTGTAAAAAACTGCAGATATCCAACCAACAAATCGTATTATCCGGAGTCTATAAGAATAGAGAGGATATCGAAGAAATCTTTAGTGATAAAGAAGAACTTCCTATTATGACGATTGAATCTTTTGAACAGTATAAGTTGATACAGGAGTTGGCGGATATCTATCAAAGAGATGTGTCGGTACTTTTACGATTGACCAGCGGCAATCAATTTGGCTTGGATAAAGATGTATTAAAAGAAATCGTGATACGTTGTCGATCCTCTCGTTTACATGTATTGGGCATCCAATACTTTTCAGGGACACAGAAACATTCTCAAAAACGCGTATTAAAGGAATTGGATCTGCTGGAAGAATTTTTGGCAGAGTTAAAAGAGATGGATTTTGTACCAGAATTATTAGAGTATGGTCCGGGGTTCCCTGTTGATTATTTTTCTTCCATGAAGTTTGAAGAGAATGAACATCTTCAGTTCTTTTCCGAAGCTATCAAACGATTTGGAAACTTAAAGATCGTATTAGAGCTGGGAAGAAGCATTGCGGCAAGCTGTGGCTTTTATGTGACTCAGGTAGTCGATACCAAAACCAATCGAAATCAAAATTATGCGCTGGTTGATGGCGGCATTCATCATCTTGCCTATTATGGGCAGGGGATGGCGATGAACCAACCACCTTTCCGCTTTCTGAATCAGAATGATCAGCCGGAAGAAACATGGAATGTGTGTGGCGCTTTATGCACGATCAACGATATCTTGATGAAACAGGTGCGTCTGCCTAAACCGCAGATAGGAGATCTTTTTGTGTTTGATAATTCAGGGGCTTACTGTCCAACCGAAGGTATGTCATTATTCTTGACAAGAGATTTACCAGCCGTAGTTATAGTGAATGAAAAAGAAGAATTAATGGTGCGTGATCATATGAGTGTCGTTTCGCTCAATGCGCCTAAACTAAAGTAAAGGAGATAAAAACATGGAAACAATTATTGAGATTTTACAGGAGATCCAACCGGATCTGGATTGCACAAGAGAAGATTTGATTGATGGGCATTTGTTGGATTCATTAGCTATTCTATCATTGGTTGCGGAATTGGAAGATGCCTTTGATCTGATGATTCCGGCGGTTGAGATCACACCGGATAATTTTAATTCAGTCAAACGAATGAAGGCAATGGTCGATCGTTTGCTTGAGGAGGAATAGGATTGGAATCTTATTTCACAGTGATGTTTGCCTTTTTCTTTTTACCGGTGACAATGCTTGTCTATCAATTGTTTCCGGCAAAGAAAAGGTGGATCGTTTTATTGGTTGCCAGTTTGATTTTTTTCTGGTCCATTAGTGGCGGTTTGATTTTATTTGTGATCTTATCTGGTTTTATGATCCATTATTTTGGATTGTGGATGGAGAATATCGATCTTCAATGCAGTTCACATAAAGAAGCGCAAAAGAAAAAGAGAAGTGTCTTAGTTTTTGCGATTTTTATGCACATTGGAATTCTTGTGCTTTGTAAGTACACAGGATTCCTTTTAGGAAATATCAATTCCCTTTTTGCATGGTTTAACATTCCGATATTGATCCAGGTACCGAAAATAGGATTGCCAATCGGAATATCTTTTTACAGCCTGCAGGCTGTATCGTATTGTGTGGATGTGTATCGACAAAAAATCAAGGCGGATCATAACCCGTTTCGTTTACTGTTGTTTCTGGTTTTCTTTCCGACGATCATGGAAGGACCGATTTGTCGCTATGAACAGACAGCTTATACTCTATGGGAAGGAAAATCGATATCGTATTCATCCTTGACATTTGGAACACAACGAATCGTATGGGGCGTTTTTAAAAAGCTGGTGATTGCGGATCGATTGAATCCTATGGTCAATGAACTGTTCACCAATTATCAAAATTATAGTGGTGGCATGGTATGTATTGCGATGGTGACCTATACGCTTCAGCTCTATATGGATTTTTCCGGAACCATGGATGTTGTGATAGGAACGGCAGAAATCTTCGGCGTTCATCTTCCGGAAAACTTCAGGCAGCCATTCTTTTCCAAAAGCATTGCCGAATTTTGGCAGCGTTGGCATATTACTTTGGGAACATGGTTTAAAGACTATGTGTTTTATCCGGTATCTATGTCTAAAATGGCTAAGAAAATAACACGGAAGACAAAGAAAAAATTAGGGTATTACTATGCACCTTTGGTAGCCGGTTCCATCGCATTGTTTGCGGTCTGGATCTGTAATGGATTATGGCATGGCTCAGGCTGGCACTTTATCTTTTTTGGACTGTATCACTTTTTCTTTATTTTGATGGGAAATTTAATGCTTCCGCTGTTGCGTAAGTACCATCTGCAGTTTAATCATGGATTCCTGCGATACTTGGCCATGATTAGAACGGCAATTTTGGTATGTATCGGTGAATTGATCTTCCGGGCTGATGGACTTCGTATTGCGCTGGCGATGATCAAAAAAATGTTTTTCGATTTTCAATTTGAATCATTGAATACCCAAATGCTTGCAACATTACACATTGATATGCAGGATATCCTATTGATTTGTATTTCCGTATTGATTGTATTTGTGATCAGTATATGTAAAGAAAAGAATATACAGATTCGTCAGAAAGTGGCTTCCGGTCCCATTGTTTTGCGCTGGACACTTTACTATACTTTGATTTTTGCGGTGATTCTGTTTGGTGCTTATGGAACAGGTTATGTTCCGGTGGATCCTATGTATGCAAGCTACTAAGGAAGGAGTGCAGCTATGTCAGAAAAATGGAGTAGACTCGGACGGATCTTTCTTTTCTTTTTAATCTTTTTTATGTTGGTGTGGTATGGCTCTCGTATTGTAGAGCCAAAAGATAATCTGGATCAATATGGCATGAAAGATGTTTCGGCCAATGGTATCTTGAGCGAGGGCAAAGACTCCATCGATGTATTGTTTCTGGGAGACAGTTTAGTCTATTCTTCGATTTCACCGATGGAAATGTACGAAAAAGAGGGCTTTACCAGTTATCTGTGCTCCACACCGGCACAACCTTTGTACTATACAAAAAGCTTGTTGGAAAGAACACTACAAAATCAATCGCCAAAGCTCGTTGTTTTAGAAGCAGATACATTCTTCCGGGATTTTTTGGCGACCGATCCTGCCGTTGAGAAATTAAAAGAGCTATTTCCATTGTTTGAATATCACGACCGGTGGAAAAATTTGCAGGCACAGGATTGGACAGGGGATGTACATTATACGTACAACAATGTTTTAAAGGGGTTTCGAATCCATCGTGAAATCAAACCGGTTGAAAAGATAGGATCTTATATGGATGATCACAAAAAAGGGGAAAATATTTCAATATTAAACCGGTGGGTAATGGATTCTATCGTGCAGATGTGCAGGGAAAAGAATTGTCAGGTTTTGGTTTTTAGTGCACCAAGCTATAAAAACTGGAACTGGAAACGACATGATGCGGTGCAGAATTATTGCGATGAAAACCATATTCCATATCTGGATTTAAATACGGAAACAAAGTCTTTATCCATTGATTGGAAAGAAGATACCAGAGATCAGGGGGATCATCTAAATTTTAAAGGTGCCATGAAGGTCACAAAATATATGGAATCCTATTTGAAACAGAACTATGACTTACAAGATCATCGTCATGATGAACAATATCAGTCATGGAATGATTCATTAGAAAATTATAAAAAGACGGTAGAAGGTAAAGAATGATGCGGATCGGATGTGATATCGTACAGATTCAACGTATGCGCCCTTCATTAGCGCATAAGATTTTAAGTGAAACGGAACAAAAGATGTATGAGGGATTGAAAGAAAGACGCGCTGTGGAATTTCTTGCAGGGCATTTTGCGGCCAAAGAAGCGGTTTTTAAGACATTGGATAAACCTGTCGATTTTAAAGATATAGAAATTACCTATGATCAAATTGGAAGGCCAATCTGCAATATTGAGAATGTACAAATCAGTATTTCTCATGAAAAAGAATATGCCATGGCTGTTGCTTTGCGAGTTTTTCTATAGATTTTATCATAAATTCAGCTATACTATTAGAAATACAGTGAGGTGAGAATCATGCCCTATAAAATAATGATTGCCGAAGACGATGAAGATATTGCGGAATTGATCGCTTTGTATCTGGAAAACGATGATTTTCAAGTCGTACAGGCACAAAACGGAAAAGAAGCTTTAGAACGGTTTGAACAAATGAATATTGATCTTTTGATCGTTGATTTGATGATGCCGGAAATCAATGGGTATGAAACCATCCGTAAGATTCGTGAAGTATCACAAATACCTATTTTGATTTTATCCGCCAAAAGTATGAATCAAGATAAGGTGCTGGGTTTAGGCATAGGTGCGGATATGTATATGACCAAACCTTTTGATCCGTTAGAGCTTGTGGCGCAGGTTAAGGCAATGATTCGAAGAAGCTATCGATTTTCTAATTTAGGACAAGAGCCGAGATCTTTCTTTTTAAAACGCGGTGATTTAGTGTATGATCCGGAGAAAATGTGTGTGAAAAAGGCAGGAAAAGAAATTAGCTTGACGGCATATGAGTTGAAAATATTAGTGGCCATGATGAAAGCGCCAGGGCGTGTTTTTACCAGACTGCAGCTGTATCAAGTGATTAGTCGTGATTTTTGTCAAGCGGATGAAGATACCATCATGGTTCATATTTCCCGTATTCGATCGAAAATTGAAGAAGATCCATCTAAGCCAAAATATATAAAGACCGTTCGTGGACTGGGGTACAGGTTTGATGATGAAGCTGCTTAAAAAATGGTATAGTGTGACCGGTTTACTGGTCGCCTTATTGTTGATCTATACGATAAGTCTTTTAGTGTATCGAGTTGTCTTTGAATCGATGGAAACACAAAGGATGATGAATACCTTTCCGAATCTTTGGAATGTGGTAGAAGATACGGAAATATTAGAACAAGAACGATATGAAGATATTCCGATTCGTCAGTTTCCCCATAGTGCTTTTATTGTGTTTGATGAAGATGATAAAAGTGTTCTTTATGCATCGGATGAAAAGATTCTTCAGAATATTTATTATGAAGATTTAGAATTTATCAATGATTTTTCGACAAACCGGTATTTTAATGTATCCAAAATTATAAATAAAGAACAAAAGCCTTTCTATATTATCAGTCAGGAAGGTTATGATGAAGAAGATTCTATGAATGCGATCTATGATCGCTGTGTATTGAACAGTCAATATGAAATAATAGAAGGCGATTTATTTCCGAATCGAAAAAGTTTGAATAAAAGAGAGTTAAACTTTCTGCAAGGTCTTTATGATAAAAAGATGAATGTAGAAAAGTATTCCTATTCCAATAAGGATGGTAAAAAGCGTGTGCTGGTTTTTGTAGCGCCGACCATGACAGAACATGCTTATCATCGCCTTGTAGAAGATAATGGCAAGCGCCAAATTTATGCCTTTCCCATTTTTTTGTTTATTGTATTGATACAAATCTTGTTGTTTCGATATATTATAAAGCGTTCGTTTCTGCCCTTTCAAAAAGCGATTGTACGATATCGTGAAAATGCGAATACTAGTTTTGATGAAGGCACGATTCCTTTAGAATTACGTCAGACGGCCAGAGAATTTCAATATACTATACAAGCTTTAGAAGAAACAAAAAAAGAAAGACAGCAGGCTCAACAGGAAAAGTATGCTCTGATTTCCGGAATATCCCATGATTTAAAAACACCGCTGACTGTGATTCGAGGTTTCTCGGAAGCGTTGTTGGAAAAGAAAGTGCCACAAGAAAAAGAACAGAAATATTTACAGACGATACATAAACGTGCTTTGATTGCCAATGATCTGGTGGATTCTTTATTCGGGTATATGAAGATCGAGCATCCTTCCTATCAGCTTCATCTTCAAAAAATCGATATTTGTGAATATACAAAGCAGTTCTTTGCACAGAAATATCCGGAAATTGTGGCTAAAAAATTTAAATTGGAGATTGAACTGCCAAAACAACCCTGCTTTGGCAAGATTGATGTCAAACTGTTTGATCGAGTCTTGGAAAATATTGTGGAAAATAGTTTAAAGCACAATCCGGAAGGTACGACCGTGTTTGTAAAGCTGCGACAAAAACAACATAAAATTATCTGGACTTTGGCAGATAATGGCATAGGCATGAAAGACGAGGTTCGCAAACATATCTTTATGCCGTTTGTGACTGGTGATGAATCCAGACATGATTCCAATGCCAATGGATTAGGCATGTCAATCGCGCAAAAGATCGTATCCTTACATCATGGAACAATTGTGGTCATGGAAAAGCCACAAAATGGTTATTCTACAGAGTTTTGTATCGAACTGCCGCAGGATGAATGACCGGTTAGCTTATTTGCTGTATAAGCTTTGAATGGTGGAAAATACGTATTGACTGATTTCCTGAGCCGGTGTTTGATAGGCGCTATCTGAAAATACGACAAGAATATAGTCTTTATGTTCGGTATAAATGATGCCCCCATCTAAATAATAGGCATCTGCCCAACCGGATTTATGGGCACATTCTGTATCTTCGGATAGCCCGGCAACCATTCCGGTGTCATCGGCGCATTGTTTTAAAAGGTTCAACATATCCTTACAAGAGGAGTCGGATACTATCTCAGAATGATAGAGCATTTCGAAAAATTGGCCAACATCTTCCGGACAGGTCGTATTGTTTTGTCCATCGGAAAAGTAACCGTCACCAGGCTCAAGACCATGATGAATCTCGGTACGTGTAAGGCCTAGCTTTTTACAGAAGGCAGTGACCTTGGAAGCACCGGCAATTCCATCGCCGTTGCCTAGCTTTTCCAACAAGATGTTGTAGGAGGTATTATCACTGTCTATGATCATGGCTTCTAAATATGGGCGGCATTCATCAAAGTTTAGATGCCCCTGGTCAATTTGTTCATAGACAGCACCCATGACAAAAATTTTGATGATGGAACATGGATACATGTCCAGATCATGAATCAAAAAGCTATCATCAGTATCCAAATCTTTAAAATAGACGGCATTGTTTCCCGGATAGGTCTTTAAGATTGATTGAATTTGTGTTTGTAAAGAAGAGATATCTAGTTGTAGTTTTCCGTTTTCATCAAAAACATAGGTAACACCATTTATGGTCGCTTCGCCAGTGATCATTTTTCCCTCTTCATCAAAGTAATAGATATCCGATTCAATGGTTTGAAAGGTACTAACCTTCATACATCCACTTTCATCAAAATAGTATTGATTGGAATCGATCGTTTGCAGACCGGTACCCATTTTTCCGTTTTCATCATAGTAATACGTTCCGTTTTCTGTTTCTAAAAAGCCTGTATGCATATAGCCTGTTTCCTCATCAAAGTAATATAAATCTTCTCCTATTTTTTGACTTCCATAAAGCTGCTCATGGTCCTTGTCAATGTAGATGATATGTGAAGAATCAAAGAGTGAAGCGGGAACAAAACCTGTCTTCTGGGAAGAATAAAAAACGAAAAGAATGCATGAAAAAAGGAGAAGACAGATCATCAAACCGGCAAAAAACATGATTTTCTTCGTTGATTTATTTAGATTTGACACCAAATGCATAGACGATTCACACCTTTTACGATATTATAAAGCAAAATAGCGAGTTTTTAAACAGTAAGGAAAAGAGGGTTATATGGAAAAAGTCAAAGGAATCTTAGAAGTATTACCGGATGGTTTCGGTTTTTTGCGTGGAGATAATTATTTATCGACAGAAAACGATGTCTATGTGTCACCTTCACAAATTAAATCTTTACGATTACGGACCGGTGATGTGATTGAAGGAGATCCAAAAGAGAAAAAAGAAACCGAGCGATACCGGGGATTGATGCGTGTAGATTTGATCAATGGGCATACCGTGGATGAAGCCTTTCGAAGAAAGAGTTTTGAAAAATTAACGCCCATCTTTGCGAATAAAAAATTTAATTTAGAAACACCGGATGGCGGCTTGGCGATGCGTATCATTGATTTGTTGGCACCTATTGGTAAAGGACAGCGAGGTCTTATTGTATCACCGCCTAAAGCTGGAAAAACCACTTTATTGAAGAGTGTTGCGAATTCTATAATAAAGAGAACAAGAACAGTGAAGATGATCATTCTTTTAATCGATGAGCGCCCGGAAGAAGTGACGGACTTTAAAGACTTTATCAAAGAACACAAGGCACAGGAGCGAGTGGATGTCATCTACTCCACATTTGATGAACTTCCGGAGCATCATACACGGGTTGCGGAAATGGTCTTAGAGAGAGCTAAACGACTGGTGGAACATGGGGAAGATGTCGTTGTCTTGTTAGATAGTATTACCCGACTTGCCAGAGCCTATAACCTGACTTCACAGACAAGCGGACGTACACTTTCCGGAGGTCTGGATCCTGCCAGCCTTCATTTTCCTAAAAAATTTTTTGGTGCCGCCAGAAATACACGTGAAAGAGAAGGCGGTTCTTTAACCATTTTGGCAACGGCTTTAGTGGATACAGGAAGTAAAATGGATGATGTGATCTATGAGGAATTTAAAGGAACCGGTAATATGGAACTGGTTTTAAATCGAAATATTTCCGAACGTCGCATTTTCCCGGCCATTGATATCTTAAAATCAGGAACAAGAAGAGATGATTTATTGTTGTCATACAATGAGCAGGAAGCTGTGACTAAAATTCGTAAATCTATCAATCGTCTTTCAACCGAAGATGCAACAGAAAGTATATTAAACTTATTTTCAACCTATAAAACGAATGCAGTGCTTGTTCAACAAGTATTAGCTATGAAGTAGGGATCCAGTAATCCCTGCTTTTTTATGCCATAAGATATGCTTTTGTGCTGTGTCAGTTGATATAGGGCAAAAGAAACTAAAGAAGGCTATAAAAAACAAACGATGTTTCTATTGGTTTTATCGAAAAGCAAGTTTGCTTAGTATGAATCAGGAATTTATTTGATTTTATTTGTCAATAAAAGAATGAATTGATTTTCAATTTCTGTAAATAGTGATGAAAAATTTTGAAAAAAGTAATTAATTTTTTCAAAAAATATTGTTTTTAGGACTTTATAGTGCTATCATCTTGTTAAATTCCAATAGGCAGTGAACAAGATACGGTGCCATGATTACACCCCTTACAGAGAGCGTTGGCAGGTGGAAATAACGCAGGAAGGAAATAAGGCATTATCCCTTGCGAGCCGATCTCTTGAAGGGAGTTAGTAAAGAGGTCCGTTGTTCTCACGTTATAGAGAATTCATGTTGATGGACATGAGGAAGAGGCAGTTTTTTTTATTTGGCTGCAAGCTAAGTGGTACCGCGTAAACAAAAGTTTTCGTCTTAGTGCGATACTTTTTTTTTGCCTATGGATGAGGAGAGAGGATGAAAGTATGAATGGATTGTTATTGTTAGGTATTGCGATTGTAATTCTGATTGCCGCTTACCTTCTCTATGGTCGGTATTTGGTAAAAAGCTGGGGCATTGATCCCCGCGCAAAAACACCAGCTGTTCGCAAAGAAGATGGTACTGACTTTGTTCCCAGCAACAAATGGTCGGTCTTTGCCCATCAGTTTTCTTCGATTGCAGGTGCAGGGCCTGTAACAGGGCCTGTTATGGCACTTGTTTTTGGATGGCTACCGGCTTTTTTATGGATTATTGTCGGTGGTATTTTCTTTGGAGCTGTTCAAGATTTTGGCTCTTTGTATGCGTCTGTAAAAGATGATGGAAAGTCGATGGGGCAGATCATTGAAGATTATATTGGTAAAACAGGAAAGAAGCTATTTTTCTTATTCGCATGGTTATTTACTTTGATCGTTATTGCGGCGTTTGCGGACATGGTTGCCGGTTCTTTCAATGGTTTTAATGCAGAAGGAGCTAAGGTTGCACCGAATGCCTCGGCAGGTTCTATTTCTATTTTATATGTTTTTGTTGCAATCGCATTTGGCTATTTCTTAAAAAAAGGTAAAATGGGAGGGGTGGAAAAAAGCAGTAATAGGTATTATTTTGATTGTGCTGATGTTGGCAATCGGTATCGCATTTCCACTTTATTTAAGTAAACAAATGTGGATCTACCTGATTTTTATTTATATTTTCTTTGCCAGTGTTACACCTATGTGGATTTTAAAACAACCACGTGATTATTTGACGACATTTCTTTTTATTGCCATGATTGCAGCTGCGGTATTGGGTGTTGTACTTTCCAATCCTACGATCACTACACCTGCCTATACAGGGTTTGTATCTAGTACAGGAAGTTATTTGTTCCCTACGTTATTTGTTACGATTGCTTGTGGTGCTGTCAGTGGATTCCATTCCCTGGTATCCAGTGAGACAAGTTCGAAACAAATCGAGAACGAATCAGATATGTTACAGGTTGGGTATGGAAGTATGTTGTTGGAATCGTTATTAGCTGTATTGGTTATCGTTATCGTAGGGTCTTTGACCAATTTAAGTGAAACAGGTGTATTGAATGAAACGCTTTCCAACATGGCTTTGGCTCAGGGAGCTACACCATTTACTCAGTTTTCTGTAGGTGTTACCGGCTTATTGTCTTCATTTGGTTTTCCTCAAGAATGGGGACTTTGCATCATGACGATGTTTGTTTCGGCTTTAGCATTGACTTCTCTAGATGCGGTAGCTCGTATTTCGCGTATGTCGTTTCAGGAATTCTTTGAAGTAACAGACGGCAGTGAACCAACAGGGGTTATCAAGTTTTTGACTAATAAATATGTTGCGACAATCATTAGTTTATTAGGAGGTTATTTATTAAGCATAGGAGGCTACAACAATATTTGGCCATTATTTGGTAGTGCAAATCAGCTTTTGGCAGCTATGGTATTGATTACATTAGCAGTCTTCTTAAAAGTTACGGGACGTAAAGGATTTATGTTGTATGTACCTATGGTTTTAATGTTGATAGTTACGATGACCAGCTTGATTATGTCTATTTACAATATTTGTATTAAATTGTTTGTGACAGGAGGATTTGTCTTCTTAACAGACGGATTGCAGTTGATCGTTGCGATTTTATTAGTTTTGTTAGGTGTGATGATTACCTGGGGATCGGGAAAGAAATTGATAGAGGTAAAAAAAGAAGCTTAATAGAATGACAAAATCATGAAGACAGATACAGCAAATAGATAGAGAATTTTAGATGTATGGAGTCCACCAAAGGTGTTTTGGTGGATTTTTTTATTGTCTAGGGAAAATGAAAATCCAGAAAATAAATCCAGAAGTTATGAAAGAAGCAAGATTCGTGAATTGATTCAGGAAGTCTTGAATGATATTGAGTTTTATTCGTTTTAGATTGTGTAAAAATGTTTCGTTAATCAGAGTAGATCTCCTGATATGTCAAAAAATATTCCTGAATTTGATGTAATACATGTTAAGGCATCCATTTTTTAGGTAAAATCAGAGAAAATTCAAATTTTTTTCATAGGTTTTTGAATTTTTATCGTAACTAATAATAGGAAAGTTTCTAAATTCCATCTATGTGTTACGAAAGAGAGGTGAAATCAAAGGAATGGCGAAAGGTGTTCTACAACTGGTCAAAAATCATATTGCGATCAACGTTGAGCAGGCAATGGATATGTTGTCTGTAGATGAAAAAATGCATTCAGATATAGAAAGAATTTAAGAAAACAGATAAGAATAGTTTTATTGATTACAGGAAGTTAGTTAATTTATGTTTAAAAGCCAGGCATCTTGATTTGAGTTGTCTGGTTTTTTACATGAAAAAAGCCCGAGGAGTCGAGCTTTTCTTGTTTATTCACCAATCTTAGAATCGATATCTTCGATTTGTGCTTCCAGTTCTTTGATGAAGTCTTCTTTTTGCTGAATCTGTGCTTCGATGTCTTTCATTTCCAGCTCAGAAACTAAGCCATACAAAGAATCCTGAAGACGTTCAATCTGACGTTTTTGATTGTTCAGTAAATCAACTTTACGAGCACGAGCATCTTTCATACGATTCTGATGATCGGCCTGACGTTTGGCATTTGATTTTCCTAAACCGTCAAAATAGATATCGTTGATTTCACGGAATTCATTCCAGATTTTATCATCTTTATTCTTTCCGCAGGAACCGATTTTTTTCCATTGTACCGCAAGATCCTTCATCGTTTCTGTATTTTCACGAGAATAATCTTCGCTATCCTTAATAGCGCGAGCTTTTTCAATCAATTCTTGTTTTTCTTTCAAATTGACAGCTTGTGCGCTATGCAATTCTTCATAGAAAGCGTTACGGCGGGTATAGAATTTTTGACGGGCACTGTTAAAGGATTCCCATAAAGCATCGTTATCTTCTTTTCCCGCAAATCCGGCTTCTCTCCATTGCGTCATTAAATCACGGAATTTCTCAGATGTTTTTTTCCATTCAACAGAATCTTCAAGCTCTTTGGCTTTTTCAATGAGAGCCTCTTTAGCTTCCTTGGCTTTATCAAAGTTTTGATTCATGTTTTCCCAGGCTTCCTGTTTGCGGTCATAGAATACCTGTCGTGCTTTTTGGAATTCTTCCCATAGAACGTCATCTAAATTACGTCCGGCGCTTGGAATTTTCTTCCATTCTTCAAACAAATCCTGCTGTGCTTTTGTCGTCTGTTTCAGATCTTTGGCTTTAGATAATTCTTTTGCTTTTTCGATCAGAGCGCGCTTCGCTGCTTCGTGTTCTTTTTCAGCCTCTTTAAACTTGGCATAGAAAGCATCGATGGCTGCCTCAAAGCGATTCTTTAGATCTTCTTCGTACTCGCTTTCCCAATAATGAATCTGTCTCCAGCTGCGTCGTAATTGATTGACTTTCTGGCTGGCTTCATGATCATCTTCTATTTCGCCGATTTTCTCTGCCTCTAGCACAAGAGCCTCTTTTTGTTGGATATCCTCATCCATATCGTCGTATTTTTCTTCAAAGTAGTTTTCGTTCATACGCTCACCCCCTACTTTTTGATACATATATGAAGTATATCACAAAATTATAAACATCCCAAGAAATTCCACAAAAATCCTAGCAGTTTTCTAAAAATAGTAGAAAATGATGACGAGATTGCGGTTGTAAATGTGAATAATGCGTGCTTCAATAGAAATAAGAGAGAGGTTTATCATGAACACAAAAGAATTTATAATATCATCTTCAAGCGATGGACTTGCCTTGTCGGCCTTGTTGATCCAGCCAGATACTGCGTTAAAGGGAGTCATCGTGATTTTACATGGTATGGCTGAACACAAAGAGCGTTATGTTGATTTTATGCAGGCGTGTGCAAAAGTCGGTTATGCAGCACTGATCTATGATCATCGAGGACATGGAGAAAGCGTATGTTCAAAGGATGACTATGGCTATTTTTATGAGGAGGATGCGTGTTATATCGTGGAAGATGTCAAAGATGTGATCAATTATGTTAGACAGGCATTTCCATCAGTTCCGGTTATTTTATTTGCACATTCCATGGGAACGCTGATAGCGCGTCTGTATTGTAAGAAGTATGATGATACAATCGACAAGCTGATTCTTTCCGGGCCGGTCGTTAAAAATCCACTTGTTACAGCGGCACTTTTTTTGACAAAAGTTTTAAGCCTATGTTTTGGTAAGTATCATCGTAGTCATTTTATTCAATCTCTGGCTTTTGGTGAATACGATCGAAAATTTGAAGGAACCCACGAGAATCGCTGGTTGTCGGAAAATATGCATAATGTGATGGCATATAACGTAGAAGAAAAAGATGGTTTTATTTTTACGTTGAATGGATTTAAAAATCTGTTTTTGATGGTGAAAAGAACATTTGATGGAAAAGGCTGGGAAGTTAAAAATTCCAACCTTCCGATTTTGTTTTTGGCAGGAGAAAATGATCCTGTAATTGGCTCTGTACAACAACTGCATCAGGCAGAAGATGACATGCGTAAACAAGGATACGATAGGATGGAAGAAAAAATATATCCGCATATGCGACATGAAATCTTACAGGAAGAAAAAAAGGATACCGTAATTCACGATATCCTTGAATTTATCGAGTCTTAAAGCTCTTTGGCAATCTCTCTTGCGACGTAAACACCACTGGCACTGGCATGGCTCAAGGAGTGGGTAACACCGGAGCAATCTCCGATTACAAACAATCCTTTATGGCAGGTTTCTAAGCGTTTGTCCACCTGTACCTGCATATTATAGAATTTGACTTCAACACCATACAACAAAGTATCATCGCTGGCTGTTGACGGACATACTTCATCCAATGCGTAGATCATTTCGATGATATCATCCAGCTGGCGCTTTGGAATGACCAGAGACAGATCCCCTGGTGTTGCCTTTAAGGTTGGTTTTACAAATCCGGATGCGATACGACTTGGTGTAGAACGCTGACCGCGGATCAGATCACCAAAACGCTGGACGATGACACCGCCGCCTAACATATTGGAAAGACGAGCAATCGATTCACCATATTGGTTGCTTTGGGAGAACGGCTCAGTAAAGTGGTTGGAAACCAACAGAGCAAAATTGGTGTTGTTGGTGTATTTTGCCGGATCTTCATAGCTGTGGCCATTTACGGTGACGATACCGTTAGTGTTTTCATTAACCACGACACCATGAGGATTCATACAGAAAGTACGAACTAAATCCTGGTATTTTTTGGAACGATACACAATCTTGGATTCATACAAAGAATCAGTCAGTTCGCTAAAGGTATCGGCTGCCAGTTCAACACGTACACCGATATCCACACGATTGCTTTCGGTCTTGATTCCTAGGTTTGAGCAAACACTCTCCATCCATTTACTTCCGGAACGACCGGTCGAAATAATGCAGCGATGTCCCTGATATCGCTTTTGATTTTGACAAACGACTTCATATCCATTTTCTGTTTTTTCAACGGTATCAACCGGTGTATAGAAATAGAAATCGACTTTGTCTTTTAAAATATTGTAAAGATTTCCCAGCACGATATAGTTGATATCCGTACCTAAATGACGAACATTTGCCTTTAAAAGATGCAGATTATGCTGCAGACACTTCTTGGCGATTTCTGTATGTGTGTTGACATACAACTTTGTCTGGGAACCGCCATATTCACAGTTGATCTGATCGACATATTCCATCAGTTCGATGGCTTGTTTATGTCCGACATAATTGAACAAGTCACCGCCGAATTCATTGGTGATGTTGTATTTTCCATCGCTGAAGGCACCAGCCCCTCCAAAACCATTCATAATGGCACAAGTCTTACAGTGGATACAGGATTTGATCTTTTCTCCATCGATCGGACATTTTCTTTTTTCTAATGGCCCACCGGTTTCAAAGATTGCGATTTTAGCTTCCGGTTTTTCTTTGAGCAGTTCGTAGGCTGAGAAAATACCGCCGGGGCCTGCTCCAATAATGATTACATCATACATACGACACACTTCCTTTTTTTCAAACCTTGAGTATTATTCATGAAAACAAAAGAATTGTCAATATTTTGGTTTATAATCCTTTTCCTTATATAATAGGAAAGAACAAATACTTTTCTTTTCATGTCTATATGTTTATTATACGGAATTTATTGCTGTAACAAAAGATGGAATATTTGAGTTCTTTATAAACCGTGCTATAATGGTTGTCGATTAAGGGGGTAAATAAAAGAGAAACGGCCGTCACCTGTTCAAACCCCGAACAAACCCCATTATGACGCTGCCTTCTCTTTTTTATTATCTATGAAACAAAAAATCAAAGAAATCATCGTTGTGGAAGGAAAAAATGATACAAATCGGCTTCAGTCTTATTTCGATTGTGATACGATTGAAACAGGTGGAGATCGACTTCAAAGAGAAACCGTGGAAAGAATCAAAGAAGCACAGAAAAGAAGGGGTGTGATTGTTTTTACCGATCCCGATCATCCGGGAGAACACATTCGAAGAATGATACAAGAGCATATACCAAATTGTAAGCATGCGTTTATTGATAAAAACAAGGCACGAACGACAAAAAAGGTCGGTGTAGAACATGCTTCGCAAAAAGACTTATGGGAATCACTATGCCGTGTGGTTACTTTTGAACAAGGTGCCAGTACGTTAAGCTGGGAAGAGTTTGTCGATTTGGGATTGACAGGCTTAGCTGACAGTGCACAAAGAAGAAAGAAGATCTGCCAAAAGTTTCATATCGGGCCTTGTAATGCGAAGACATGTTTTAAACGCTTGAATCAGATGCGAGTGACAAGAAAAGAAATTGAGGAAGAATGAGTATGCAGCCGATTGCGACGATCAAAAGGACAAAAGAGATTCAGGAAAGATATCAAATCTTTACGAAAAAGAGCTATGGTCAAAATTTTATCATAGAGCCTAAGATTGTGGAAAAGATTGCGATGGCAGCCATAGAAGATCCCTCGGAGCTAGTCTTTGAAATCGGACCGGGGATTGGAGCCTTGACACAGTTTTTATGCCAAAGAGCCGATTGTGTCATCGCCTTGGAAATTGATGAAAGACTACCGGAAATCTTAAAAAAGGAAATTGATGGGAATCTGGAAATCATCTTACAGGATGTATTAAGTATAGATATTGATGAATTGATCGCATCTAAACGTAAGGATCATCAAAAAGTGGTTTTTGCCAGCAACTTGCCATATTACATTACGACTCCTATTCTTTTTAAATTATTTGAAGCCAAAGAGCCGATTGAACGAATTACTGTGATGATGCAAAAGGAAGTGGGCGCACGTTTTTTGGCCACCAATTGTGAAAGTGAATACAATGCGTTGAGTGTGATTACTCAATATCGCTGTGATGTAAAGAAGATCATGGATGTTTCGCGTCATGTATTCTGGCCAAAGCCCAATGTGGATTCGATGGTCGTGCAGTTTACCTTTCATCACAAATATCATGTGGAAAATGAAGATTTCTTCTTTGAGATGGTTAAAGCTTGTTTCCAGCAGAGAAGAAAAACCATTTACAACAATTTAGGCCAATGGTTAAAAGATAAGAAAAAAGCAGAGGAAGTGCTTTCTAAGGTGAGTATTCCTTTGAATACAAGAGCACAGCAGTTAAGTTTAGATGATTTTATTTTGTTGTATGAGGTGTTGGCATGAAAATAAAGGCACAGGCAAAAGTGAATCTTGCTTTAGATGTAGTGGGAATCATGGAAAACGAATATCATGAACTTGATATGATCATGGCTCCGGTTTCCTTATATAATGAAATAGAAATCCATCCATCCCAACAAGATTTGATTACATGCGATACCATGAACCTTCCAAAAAATTCAACCATTCATAGAACCTTACAGGTCTTAAAAGAGAAAAAGCCGGATTTGTCTCATTATCATATTCATGTGATCAAACATATTCCCGATCAAGCCGGATTAGCCGGCAGCAGTGCTGATGCGGCTGCTGTATTTAAGGCTGTTTGTGCCATGGAAGGACTTTCCATGGAGTTGGATGAACAATTAAAACTTGCGGCTCGTATTGGTGCTGATGTTCCTTTTTGTATGGTTAATCGATTCGCCAGAGTCAAAGGAATCGGAGAAAAAATCGAATGTATCACAACCGATTGGAAACTGCCTTGCCTTTTAGTCAAACCATCGTTTGGCATATCGACCCCACAGGCTTTCCAACTTTGGGAGAGTGGAGATCAATGTTCTATAGATGTATCACAAATTCAGAAATGCATTGAACAAAAAGACTATAATTCTTTGATGAGGACGATGCAGAACGCATTGGAAACACCGGCATTTATTCTGCAGCCATCTTTAAAGGAATTAAAGGAATCGATGGAAAAGTTTGACTTGGATCGCGTCATGATGACCGGTTCCGGTTCCTGTCTGATGGGCTTTTCATTCAATCAGGAACTTTTATTACATACACAGAAATATTTTTCAAATCAAGGCTATTTCAGTCAGATCGTTACGATCGGTTAGGAGGAAGTATGGCCAATTCAATCGTAGAAATTATTTTATATATTGTGTGCTTTGTGTTGAGTTTTTATGCGATCAGTGCCGTGCAGTTCGATAAGTTCTGTCGTGTGAAGCAGCCTGCAAAAGTGACATTATTAATGTTTTTATGTGCATTGGCCTTATCGTATCTTTGTACACAGGCCATATTAGCGTTGACGATCTATAACGGATTGGGTGTTTAAATATGTTTGAACGCTGGTTTTTATTAGATGCGGGTGCTTATGAATTGCGTTTGCATGATTGTTCCAAACATACCGATGCCAAAACAAGAACGATCGTTGCCATAAAAAATAATCAGCCTTTATTCTATGGACAGGAGGCAATTTCCTGCATCTACCAGGACCCTTTGATGCAGATACGTTATCCAATCTGGGAAGATTCTGTGGATTCCATGATTCATTCTCTGATTGAAAACTGTATGAGTGTCTTGCAGGCGGATCAATCTTTGTTAAAGCCATGCATTTGGATGGCAGTTCCAAATTGGTATGATGAAGCCTACCGTACAAAATGGCAGCACATTCTATTAGATAGTGGTATCAAAAAAGTGAAGTTCATCACGAATATGGATTTACTGCAGACCAAAGAAGCTTGTTTTTTAATTCATGCCGGTCATTCTTATACGGAAATGGGAATTTATGTGAACGGAACTTGCCGATCATATAAGAAGGTATTTTTTGCGGGAAGTCGTATGGATGAGCAGATCAAACGTATCGTTGCGACAAAAACCAACTGTCTGATTTCCAATGAAGATGCGGTGGCATTAAAAAAAGCGGCGAGCGATGCTTTTTGGAAAAATCAAAATGTGCGTCTTTCCTGTACAGCGCTGGATCGTTATCAACATATGCAAAGAATTTCTATCAGTGCCTGGGATCTGTGGCCGGGAATGGAAATGATAGAGCAGCAGATCGTACTTTGGGCCAAACAGTGTTTCAAGGAACAACCTTTGCAGATGAAAGAAGCGCTGTTGAAAAATGGTTTCCTTTTAAGTGGAGGTCTGGCGCATTGTTTTGGATTAAGACAACTTTTGGAACAAGCGTTTGGTTGTACGATACTGCATACAAATATGCCGGAATATGATATCATCAATACGATGAAGGAGCTGAAGGGATGATTGATCTGCAGTGGATTTTGTTAGCGTTTATGGGTAGCTTAATCCTGACCCCACTTGTAAAAAAATATTCCGTTTTGGCTAAAGCCTATGCCAAGGAAAATGAAAGAACAGTACATCATGGCTTGATTTCCCGAATCGGCGGGATAGCCATCTATCTTTCTTTTATCGTGGTTGCTTCCTTGTTTATTGAGGTGGATTCAACGATCAATGGTGTGATTCTTGGCGGAAGTATCATGTTTTTTGCGGGGCTGGTCGATGATCTGATCGATCTAAAACCGCGTATGAAGCTTTTTCTGGAACTGATTGCCGCTATTGTTGCGATATATTTTGGGGTTCGTGTTGATATCATTCGACTCCCATTTGGCATAACGATCGATATCGGTATCTTTTCCGTTCTGTTTACCTTGATTTGGATCATCGGCATCACAAATGCGGTTAATTTGATTGATGGTTTAGACGGACTTGCCGGTGGATTGTGTGTTATTGTGCTGATCATCATTGGTAGTATGGCTATCATCGAAAGACGTTTTGATATCATGTCTTTGGCATTCATTCTTGCCAGCAGCGTTTTAGGCTTTCTTGTATATAACTGCCATCCGGCCAGTATATTTATGGGCGACTGTGGTTCGCTATTCTTGGGATTCATGGTTTCCACTATATCGATTATGGGCTTTAAATCCAGTACGATTATGACACTTGCCTTGCCGGTACTGATTTTGATGGTTCCCATTATTGATACATTGTCTGCCATTTTGCGCAGAACCTTAAAAGGACAACGATTTATGCAGGCTGATAAAAGCCATCTTCATCATCTTTTGATGCGGCAGTTTGGTCATCGCAATACAGTAATTATCCTATGTGGGGTGACTTCTTTATTCGGTGTCAGTGCTTTTGTTTACATGATCAATCGAACGATTGGCTTCTTTGTGATGCTTGCTATCCTGTTTGGAGTAGAACTCTTTATTGAAAAATCATCAATGATCTCCAACCATTATCATCCCATTTTAAGCGTAGGGCATTGGATACAGGCGCAGGGGATACGTTTAAAAAATAAGCGAAAAAAATAGAGATGTGTCATTTTTTGGTCACATCTTTTTGTTTTGATTAGAATATGGAACCAAAAGAATGGCTTAAACAAAAAGAATATGGCATCTCTGCTTATGCTCTGAAACAATTGATTCATCAGGCAAAAAAAGAGGAAATGGAAATGTTGAAGGCATTAAATCCGAATGAAGTGTATGATTATATGATTTCCAAGTTGAATTTTTGTCAAAGAAAACAGGCATATACCTATAAAGAAATATTATCGCAGATACAAATTCGTAAAGGCGATATTTGTTTTATTGATTTTGGACAGGCCTACCTAATGGAGATTGGCTATCAGCATTTTGGATTGATTCTTGCGTTTAAACACCATAAAGCGTTTGTAGTACCGATGACAGGGAAACCGATTCGTAAAATGAAGAGCCATCTTTTCGCGTTGGGAGAGATTTCGGGCCTTTACAAAGAATCATGTCTCTTTTTAAATGATGCCAAATGGATCAATACCGCACGTATTATTGATGTCAAAGGGCATATCGATCCAAAGGGAGAGCAGTTTCGACAAATTTTAAAATGTGTATGCGAATGCATTGGAGCATTTGAAAAAGGATGATAAAATAGTTGCATGGTTCAATATCAAGGAATAGTGGCTTGTTCAGGTGGCCCTGACAGCATGGCCTTGTTGGCAAAGCTGTGTAATAAAAAAGTCATTGTGGCACATGTCAATTATCATAAAAGAGATACTGCAGATCGCGATGAACAGATCGTTCGCAATTTTTGTGACCAACATCATCTTCCTTTGTTTGTATATGCGCCCAAACAAGAGAAAGCTGGTAACTTTCAATCTTGGGCACGGCAGGTGCGTTATGATTTTTTTGTTGAGCTGGCTTTAAAATATCATATTGATACGATTTATGTAGCGCATCAAAAAGATGATTTGTTGGAAACCTATTTCTTTCAGAAACAGCGGCATATGCTTTGTGAAACCTATGGCTTAAAAACCGAAAGTATGTATAAAGGAATACGTATTTGTCGTCCCTTGCTTGGCCTTGGTAAAAGAGAATGTATGCAGTATTGTTTGGACCATGGGATTCCTTTCGGAATCGATGAATCGAACTTAAAGGATGACTATACCCGTAATCAAATTCGTCATTCCTTGGTAGATACACTCTCAGAAGACCAAAAAGAAGAATGGCTTCATACGATTGAAAAAGAAAATAGAGAATGGAATACGAAAAGAGAACAGATTTCTTTATTTTTGGACACGTGGGATCGAAGTGTGGATTCTTTGCCAGATTGGCTGTTTTTAGAAGAATGGCTCTTTCAATTCACACAAAAAAGATTTTCCAAAAAGGAATGTATGGATTTGATGAAGCAGCTGCAAAGCGATACTTTGATCGATCTGGGAGATTACGATCTGGAAAGCTATCATAAAAAGCTATATCTTCAAAAGAAAAAAAAGCCTGTTTTTATTCAATTGACTTCTTTGAAATATGGTCAATATGAAGGCTTTTCCATTGAAAAAACGGGAAGGAAAATCGAAGGGATTACACTCTATCCAAATGACTTTCCCCTGACCATTCGCAATGTGCAGGCCGGCGATAAGATCGAAATGGTCTGGGGAACCAAAAAGATCCATCGTATCTTCATCGATAGAAAAATTCCAAGGATCTTACGAAAAAATTGGCTGGTTGTAGAAAACAGTAAAAAAAGAATCATTTTTGTACCAAAAATAGGCTGTGATGTCCAACATTTTAGTGTTAAACCGAATGCTTTTATGATACAATGAAATTCGTATCTTAAGGAGATTATGTTATGATCAGTAAGGATATTCAAAAAGTTTTGATAAGTGAAGATCAAATTGAAGAACGCTGCGAAGAACTCGCAAAGGAAATTGAAAATGATTATAATGCGAAAGGAGAAATTCCGATCATCGTCGGGTTGTTAAAGGGAAGTGTGCCGTTTATGGCAGAGTTGATCAAACGTTTCACATTTGCCTGTGAAATCGACTTTATGTCTGTCAGCTCTTATGATGGTACTGAATCAATCGGAGATGTGCGCATTGACAAAGATATGGACCTTTCTTGTAAAGGACGTTCTGTCTTGATCGTAGAAGACATCGTTGATACAGGGCGAACTTTAAAAGAGGTCAAAAAGCTGCTTTTGCGAAAAGGGGCCAAGGATGTTAAAGTTGTCAGCCTGTTAGATAAGCCGGAGCGTAGAGTTGTGGATATCGAAGCAGAATATACAGGCTTCCCTGTACCTAATGAATTCGTAGTGGGCTATGGTTTAGACTACAACCAGAAATATCGGAATTTACCTTACATAGGAATACTGAAACCTGAAGTTTACCAGTAACCAAGGAGGATGCCCATGAAAAAATGGATCAATTATTTGCCTACGTTGTTTGTGATCATGATCGTCTTGTCTCTGTTCTTTTACAGTTCACAAGGATCTACACGGACAATGAATTATACACAATTTGAGAAAATAGCGGAAGATGCGGATTTTGGTGATAGCCGTGTTTCAATTTCCTCTAACATCATCCATGTGAATGGAACCTATTCTCGTCATGATGAAAAAATATCTTACAGTGTGATCATTCCTTATTCAGAATCCAATATGGAATGGTTGAATGAAACATTGACGGATGATGGTGGAGAAATTACGGTAGAAGATCCAAATCAATCCAGTATTTGGATCACATTGTTGTCAAATATACTACCGCTAGTGATTATAGGAGTCTTTTTCTATATCATGTTTGCCAAAATGGGCGGTGGCGGCAGCAACAAAGCATTTGAGTTTGCCAAATCCAAAGCCCGTGTGGAGTCGAATGTAAAGACGCGCTTTAAAGATGTGGCAGGATGTGAAGAAGAAAAAGAAGAAGTAAAAGAAATTATAGATTATTTGAAAAATCCGAAGAAGTTTACCGATATGGGGGCACATATCCCGAAAGGAATTTTGATGGTAGGTCCCCCGGGAACCGGGAAAACGCTGCTTGCCAAAGCGGTAGCCGGTGAAGCTAACGTACCGTTCTTCTCTATTTCAGGTTCTGACTTTGTCGAAATGTTTGTCGGTACGGGTGCCAGCCGTGTACGTGACATGTTTAAAAATGCCCAGAAGAGTGCGCCATGTATCGTATTTATCGATGAAATTGATGCCGTAGGGCGTCAGCGTGGAGCCGGTATGGGCGGTGGAAATGATGAGCGTGAACAGACATTGAACCAATTGTTGGTAGAAATGGATGGTATGACCGATAATATCGGTATCGTCGTGATTGCGGCAACCAACCGTCCGGATGTACTTGACCCGGCTTTGTTGCGAAGCGGACGTTTTGATAGACGTGTAACCGTTAACTTACCGGATGTAAAAGGCCGTAAGGAAATTTTAGAGGTACATGCCCGAAACAAGAAGCTTTCTACTGATGTTTCATTGGAAAATCTGGCGAAAAGAACACCGGGATTTTCCGGGGCCGATCTTGCCAATGTGTTAAATGAAGGTGCGATTCTTGCGGTTCGAAAAAAAGAAAAACAAATCACGATGAATGATTTGGATGAAGCGATTGACCGTGTAATGATGGGGCCGGCCAAAAAGAGCAAGAAATATACAGAAAAAGATAAGATGCTGGTATCGTATCATGAAGCCGGACATGCGGTAATCGGCTTGAAGCTGGAAGATGCCGATATGGTACAAAAAGTTACGATCATTCCACGTGGCGAAGCCGGTGGATATAACTTAATGACACCGCGTGAGGAAAAATACTTCCATCGTAAAAGTGAGTTCATTGCGCGTATTACCGGTCTTTTAGGTGGCCGTACAGCCGAAGAGCTAGTCTTTGGTGAAGTGAGCGCCGGTGCTGTGAACGATATTGAGCAGTTGACAAAGATTGCGAAAAACATGGTTCGTGTTTACGGTATGTCTTCTCTGGGGCCGATTCAGTATGCCGATCCACAGGGCAATGTTTTCTTAGGACGTGATTATACGCAGGGAAGCTCTTACTCGGATGGAGTTGCCGATGAAATCGATAAAGAAGTACGTGCCATCGTTGATGAGTGTCATACACAGTGTCGAAAGATCTTAACGGAAAATCGTGATCTTTTAGACCTGATCGCGAAAAACTTGTTTGAACATGAAACATTGACGAATGAAGAAATCAACAATTTGATGAATTATGGTACTCTGGATAATCCGGAAACAAAAACTGAAACACTGGAAACACCAGAAGAAACAAGCGGGCAGGAAGTTCCGCCATTACCAAAACAGGGAGTCGAACAAAAAGATTTGGATGATGCCCTGAATGAATTGACTAAGAAGAAAAGTTAAGGCGTTTCAGACGTCTTTTCTTTTGGAGGAAAGAAAATGAAAGATACTTTATGTAAAGCTTTAGTTTGTCAGGACCATATTCGCCTTTATATGGTGAGAAGTACCGATTTGGTGCAGGAGGCAAGAGATCGTTTTGATTTGTATCCTTGTGCATGTGCTGCATTGGGAAGAGTTTTATCTGTAGGTTCTTTAATGGGAAGCATGTTGAAGGATGAAAAAGAGATGTTGACAATTTCAATCAATGGACACGGCCCGATCGGCTCCTTGATTGTGGATGCTTATCATGACGGAAGTGTACGTGGCTTTTGTTCCAACCCACATGTAGATACAGAATTCAAGGAAAGTGGAAAGCTGGATGTTGGAGCAGTTGTCGGAAAAGAAGGTACATTAACGGTAACAAAAGATTTAAGTATGCAGGAAAACTTTTCCGGGACCGTTGAACTTGTCAGTGGAGAAATCGGAGAAGACTTTGCGTATTACTTTACGAAAAGTGAACAGACACCTACGGCGGTCAGTGTTGGCGTTCTAGTGGATCCCAGCGGTAATGTTGTCAGTGCCGGTGCCTTGATTTTGCAGGTATTACCGGATGCGACAGATACAGATATATCCATTTGTGAACATGTTTTAGAAGGCTTAAAACCAATGAGTGCATTGATGAAGGAATATGATGATTCTTGCCTGGAGCAATTGGCAAAAGATATGTTTGAAGATGCCCACGTTTTATCAGTACAGGAAGTTTCTTTTTCCTGCCCATGTTCCAAAGAACGCATGGAAAGAGCACTTTCCACACTGCATGAAAAGGATTTAAAAGCAATGATAGAAGAAGATCATGGAGCAAAAGTGACTTGTAATTTCTGTAATGAGCGTTATGAATTTACCGAACAGGAATTGCAGAGTATTTTGGATAAAAGACATGAAAAAAACGTTTGATATAGGAAAAGTTCACATTGAAAATCCGGTGGTGGTCGCTCCGCTTGCCGGTGTCAGCAATATTGCGTTTCGAAGAATATCAAAACGATTTGGAGCGGGACTTGTATGCAATGAAATGGTCAGTGATAAAGCTTTATACTATGCATCGAAAAAAACTTTTGAAATGTGTCGGTGCGATTCCCATGAACATCCTGTCAGCTTTCAGCTTTTTGGTCATGATATGGATACAGTGGTGTATGCAGCTAAATTTCTGGATACGCAAACCGATTGCGATATCATTGATTTTAATATGGGTTGTCCGGTCAATAAAGTGATCAAAGCTAAGGCCGGAAGTTATTTAATGAAAGATATTGAATACGCAAAAGAATTGATGGCACAAGTTGTACAGAGCGTATCAAAACCAGTGACCGTAAAGATGCGCATTGGTTTTGATAAAGATCATATCAATTGTGTAGAGCTGGCCAGGGCCATGGAGAAAGTCGGCGTTAAAGCCATTGCGGTACATGGTCGAACACGCTCTCAAATGTATGAAGGAAAAGCAGACTGGTCTTATATCAAAGCAGTAAAAGATGCGGTCTCGATTCCAGTCATCGGCAATGGAGATGTACGAAGTGTAGAAGATTTTCATCGCATGCTAAGCGAGACAGGGTGTGATGGTGTCATGATCGGACGAGGCATTATCGGAAATCCTTTCTTGATTCAGGAATGTGTAGATTCTTTAACCGGACAAAAACATGAATTCTCAATCGAAGATCGTATTCAAATTTGTCTGGATCATGCACAAGGACTAGTGGATGCCAAAGGAGAGTCCATTGCGATTCGTGAGATGCGTGGGTTGGCGTCCTGGTATTTAAAAGGCTTGCCCAATGCCAGAGAATTCAAAAACCTTTGTTCCGGCATGCAGACAATGGAAGATCTCAAACAAATTTTAAATGAATATAAGGTAAAAGTAACGGTGTAATGCCGTTATTTTTTGTCATCTTTTATTCTAGATTTATATCAAAATTAGTTTTTACTTACTGTTTCTAAACGAATTTTTAATAGTTTTCTCTTTTTCATACGTATCTAATAGCGTAGAGAAAAGGAGGAAGCACAAATGGAAGATCAAAAAGAATGGAAAGAGATCAT
>OKSF01000050.1_pt1 | contig 96034 bp, 96 predicted proteins | sample 1606061 | NCBI WGS metagenome assembly OKSF01 (sample SAMEA3541567, study PRJEB24748) | human gut metagenome | biome: human gut; feature: human-associated habitat; material: faeces | place: China | collected 2012
TATTAATCTTGACTTTGCTGATATTAAGACTTTAATGTCTAACCAAGGTTCTGCCTTAATGGGGGTTGGTGCTTCAACCGGTGAAAACCGTGCAACAGAAGCTACTAAGAAGGCTATTTCTTCTCCATTGCTTGAAGTATCAATTGATGGGGCCCAACATGTCTTAATGGACATTACGGGTGGTAAGGACTTATCAATGTTTGAAGCGCAAGAAGCTTCTGATGTTATTAAGCAAGCTGCTGGGACCAATGTTGATATTTCATTTGGTATGTCTCTTAATGAGTCAATGGGTGATGAAGTACGAGTTACTGTAATCGCTACTGGAATCGATAAGAAAAAGAAGATCCAACAACAAAAGCCAGCAGAAAATGATGCTCCGCGGGTAACACGTTCTGTTTCACGTGAAGAACAACCAGTTGAACAACCCAAGTCACGTGATCCTTTTGATGGATGGAATGATCCAACAGCCGACACCAATAACCAAAATCGTAATTCTGATAATGAGTTCTCTCATGTTACTAAACCAGAATTCAATGTATTTAACGATGATGCGGCTAATACGGATGACAATGATGATACTAACTTATCGACTCCACCGTTCTTCAAGAATCGTCGTAAGTAAAATATTAAGTTAAAGAGGTGGATCAAATAATCCGCCTTTTTATGTCTAAACTCATTAAGGAGGTTAAATACAATGGCAGCAAATTTCCTAAAAAGTTTATTTGGTGATGAAGACATTGATGAACAAGAATACTATGAAACAAGTGATCAAAATTCTGTAGCATCAACAACGAATTCAAATAATAAAGTTGTATCAATCAATAGCGGCCGTGTAAATCAAATGAGTCAAATTTCGTTATATGAACCGCGTCTTTATGCTGATGTAAAACAAATTGCCTCACAGTTGCTTGAAGGACATGCAGTAATTGTTAATTTTACGCAAATGGATTCAAGTGTTGCTGCGCGGTTAGTGGACTTTTTAAATGGGACAGTCTTTGCAATTGACGGTGAGATGAAACGGATTGGCAAAGAGATTTTTCTATGTACACCAAAAAATTATGAGATTTCTGGTAATTTAACAAGTAATTTAAAAAATGATAGTGATAAATTTTAATCACTAAAAGGAGTTTATATGATCGCGTTTTTGTTATGGGCAATTAACCAATTAGTTGATGCTTATATTTTAGTAATCGTTGTGTGGTGTATTATGTCTTGGTTTCCTAATGCTCGCAATTCACGATTGGGCGATATTATCAACAGGTTAGTCGAACCATATATGCGTTGGTTTGACTTTATCCCGCCAATCGGTGGAATTAGTTTTGCCCCAGTGGTTGCTATCTTAGTTTTATGTTTTGTACAGGCTGGGTTAGCACAGCTTTCAGCAATCTTTTAATAATTAAGAGGGAGTAATTTTGAACGAAAATAATATTAAACAGCACTTTCGTCCAGATGAAGCACCGCTTATCGACCAAGTTAATGACTGGACAGCTACTGCTGAAGGCCAATATCGTCCTATCCTAACTCCTTTTTTAAATCCACGTGAACGTTTTATTGTTCAAACGATTGTTAATCGCAATAACAATGTTAAAATAAAAATGTATGGTGGTTGGCAAGGCGCAGAGATGCAACGAGTTTTAATTTATCCGCCTTATTATGAACCCTCTATAGAAGATTTTGCTCTTCAGATTTTAGAAGTTAATTATCCTATCAAGTTTTCGGAACTGCACCATCGTCAAATTATGGGAACTTTGATTGGTGAAGGACTGGAGCGTAATGCGTTTGGTGACATTTTAACGGATGGGATCCATTGGCAGGTTATTGTGTCAAAAACGATGGCTGAATATTTACGTAAAAACGTTGATCATGTTGGCAGGATAAAGGTCAAATGGATTCAAATTGCTGATGAAGCAGTTTTGACACCTGAAGACGAGTGGACACCATTGGTCACAACGGTTTCATCATTACGACTAGATGCTATCATAGCAGCGGGTTTTAACTACTCACGGAATCGAGCAAAGCAGTTAATAGAGCACGGTCAGGTTCGGTTAAACTGGGAAGAAATTAATCGTCCAGATTATCAAGTCGATGTACATGATTTGATTTCTGTTCGACATGGAGGACGGCTCAGGATCGACATGACTAATGGAAAAACAAAAAAAGATAAAGAAAGAATTACCATTTCGATTGTAAATGCGTAATTTGAATGGAGGAATTTACTCATGAGTTTGACGGTTGATCAAATTAACAATAAAGAATTTAGTACTAAGATGCGGGGATACAATCCTGAAGAAGTTCAAGAATTCATTCAGGAAGTTTCACAAACTGTTCAAGAATTGATAACTGAAAATAATAACTTACAGGAACAAGTACGGGCTAATGATAGTAAAATTAAGTACTTCGCTGACTTAAAGGATTCCTTGAACAAATCAATTCTTGTTGCACAAGAAGCAGCGGATAAGGTTAAGAATAATGCTAAACGTGAAGCAGATATTATGATTCGTGAAGCACAAAAACAAGCAACTGATATTGTTTCAGAGGCTAATGACAAATCAAATCAAGTAATTGAAGATGCTGCTAACTCTACTAAGAAATTGACAAGTGAAACTAATGACCTTCGTAAGCAAACGCGGATCTTCCGTCAACGACTCCAAGTAATGCTTGAATCACAATTAGAAGTTATTAAGAGTAACGAATGGGATAAGCTTTTGGAAAATGATGATTTGAGTAAATATGATGAAATTGAAAAAATTTTGGGAAGTCGTCTTGACAGCAGTTCAGCAACCAGTGTAGAATCAACTGCAACAACTGCTAGTGAAGAACAACCTGCTCAATCAGAGCAACAATCAACTGCTCCTGCTGAACAGCCAGCAGAAGATGCTGCTCCAGCTTCAGAAGCTGATACCAATGATGATAAGGGGAGTTCACCTGAAACTGTTGTTGTCTTCCCAGATAATAACAAGTAATATCACTAGTATCGTATTTTAATAAAATCGGTGAAGAGAAGTGGAATAATTAAATAACATTAAAGCGAGTCAACAATTGGTGAGAGGTTGATAATGTTTAATTATTCCTGATCATCTCGGAGTACCTCATTTGAGCTTAGTAAGGTGAGGCGGTTCATTATCGTTATCTAATGACTTAAGGAAACTTTAAATATTAAAGTTTTGAATCCGGGTGGTACCGCGAAGAAGCTTCGTCCCAGTAATGGGAAGAAGCTTTTTTTATTAAAATACAAGAATTGATGAAAGGGGTAATTAAAATGCGTGTTAAAGATACGTTAAACCTTGGCCGTACAAAATTTCCAATGCGTGGGAAATTACCTGTTACAGAAGCACAACGGGAACAGCTATGGGAAGAAAATAAAGTTTATGAATTACGACAAAAATTAAATGAGGGCAAGCCAACATTTGTCCTTCATGATGGCCCTCCATATGCTAATGGTAATATTCACATTGGTCACGCAATGAATAAAATTTCTAAAGACTTTATTGTGCGTTACAAGTCCATGTCCGGATATCGTTCTCCTTACGTCCCCGGTTGGGATACTCACGGTTTACCGATTGAACACCAATTAACAAAATCTGGTTATGATCGAAAAAAGATGAGCTTAACGGAATTCCGTGACCTATGTCGAGAATATGCATTAAAGCAGGTTGACAAGCAACGAACTGACTTTAAGCGTTTAGGTGTCAGTGGTGAATGGGATCACCCATACCTTACTCTTGATAAAGAATTTGAAGCTGCTCAGATTCGCGTATTTGGTGAATTTGCAAAGAAGGGGCTTTTATATCAGGCTAAGAAGCCGGTATACTGGTCTTGGTCTTCAGAGTCTGCCTTGGCGGAAGCTGAAGTTGAATATCATGATGTTGTTGCTAAGACAGCTTTCTTTGCTGAACAAGTTAAAGATGGTAAAGGACGCTTAGACAATAATACATACATGGTTGTTTGGACTACCACTCCATGGACAGTACCTGCTTCTGAAGCCGTTGCAGTTAATCCTAAATTTGATTATTCAGTTGTAAAACCTGCTAATGATGATCGGAAGTTTGTCGTTGCAACAGATCTTCTTGAAAAGTTAGCTGAAAAACTTGGGTGGGAAGATTATGAAGTTGTTGATCATTTTGCTGGTCAAGAGCTTGAAGGAATGACAACCCAACACCCATACCTTGACCGTGATCTCTTGGTAGGATTAGCCGATTATGTTACTGCTGATGCCGGTACCGGTTTAGTTCACACAGCTCCTGGTTATGGGGACGATGACTACAACTTTGGTAAGAAATATGATTTGCCAATTTTTGCACCGATTACTGATCAAGGGGTATTAACAAAGGATAATGGTGAAGGATTTGAAGGTGTCTTCTACCAAGATGCTGATGATGTTTCCCTACAAAAGCTAGAAGAAAATAATGCATTGCTTCTTCAAGAACCGCTTCAACACAGCTACCCATTTGATTGGCGGACAAAGAAACCAATCATTTTCCGGGCAACTGATCAATGGTTTGTTTCAATCGATAAGATGCGTCAAGATATTTTAGATGCTCTTGAAGATGTGAAGTACCATCCAGAATGGGGAAAGGTTCGTCTTCGTAACATGATCAAGGATCGTGGCGACTGGGTAATTTCTCGTCAACGTGTCTGGGGTGTACCGCTACCGGTATTCTATGCTGAAGATGGCACACCAATTATGGAAGAAGAAACAATTAATCATGTTGCTGACTTATTTGCTAAGTATGGTTCTAATGTTTGGTTTGAACGGGATGCAAAAGATCTTTTGCCAGAAGGATATACTAATGAACATTCACCAAATGGTAAGTTTACTAAGGAAACTGACATTATGGATGTTTGGTTCGATTCTGGTTCTTCACATCAAGGTGTCTTAGCTGAACGTGATTACTTAACATATCCAGCAGATCTTTATCTTGAAGGATCTGACCAGTACCGTGGTTGGTTCAATTCTAGTTTGATCACGAGTGTTGTTTGTTCTGGTCATGCTCCATACAAAGAAATTGTTTCGCAAGGATTTACGCTTGATAAGCGCGGCAACAAGATGAGTAAATCTCAAGGAAATGTTATTGACCCTAACAAAGTTGTTCAACAAATGGGTGCAGAAATTATTCGTTTATGGGTAATGAGTGCTGATACTTCTGCCGATGTACGGGTTTCGATGGGAACTTTCCAACAGATTTCTGAAGCTTACCGGAAATTAAGAAATACTTTCCGATTCTTACTAGCTAATACCGCTGATTTCAATCCAGAAGAAAATACCGTATCATACGAAAAACTTCAGTCAGTTGACAAATATATGCTGGTTAAGCTCAATCATTTCTTAAAGAAGATGCGGGAAGACTTTGATAATTACGACTTCCTAAATGCATACAAGCTTTTAATCAATTTCGTTAATAATGACCTTTCTGCTTTCTACATGAACGTTGCAAAAGATGTCTTGTATATTGAAGCAGAAAACTCAGAAGTTCGTCGTTCAATGCAGACAGTCTTCTATGATATCTTATTGACACTGGTTAAGCTTCTTACCCCAGTTCTTCCTCATACCACTGAAGAAGTCTGGAGTTATATGAATGAACCAGAAGACTTTGTTCAATTAACAGAAATTCCTGATCCACGTACTTTTGACAATGAAGAAGAATTATTGAACAAGTGGGATGACTTTATGGAAGTTCGGTCACATGTACTCAAGAGTCTCGAAGAAGCACGGAATGCTAAATTAATTGGTAAGTCCCTTGAAGCACAAGTAGACCTTTACTTAACAGATAGTCAAAAGCAATTGCTTGATAGTCTTAATGAAAATGTCCAATTGTTGCTCGGAGTTTCTGCCCTTCATGAACATGCCGCTGATGAAGCTCCTGCTGATGTTGACCAATATAATGATGGTGTTGCAGTTAAGGTTACAACTGCTAAGGGTGAAACCTGTGCTCGTTGTCGAATGGTCAAAGAGGATGTTGGCAGTGATTCGGCTTACCCTGAACTATGTGCTCGTTGTGCTGCAATCGTTCGCAAGAATTTCCCTGAAACAGTTGATGAGGGCTTAGAAAACTAATAATATCTAAAAATTAGCGGATTTCGCTAACCGGTAAATGACAATTATTTTTAAGCGGTGTAAAATACCAAGTGACGCTTGTTGCTTGGTATTTTATTTTGGAGTTGGTAAAAAATGCTCAAAGGAAGAGTTAAAAGTTTTGATGAACAAAAGGGGTGGGGATTTATTACAGTTCCTCACGAAGGTGAAATTTTTGTTCATTACAGCGGGATTGAAGGAACACGCCATCGGATCCTCCATCCGGGTGAAGAAGTATCGTTGGTAATTGTTCAAGGGAAAAAGGGACCGCAAGCAGCACATGTACGTGTTTTAGGATAAGGAAGGATTTTATATGGATTTTGAAGAACGTCCAATAAGCAGTAAAATAGTTTTTCATGGGCATTTAATTGATGTTGAAGTTCAACAAGTGATAACCCCATATGGAAATCAAACGCAACGAGAAATCGTTCATCATGCACCAGCAGTCGCTATTTTAGCTCTTACTGCTGATGACAAAATGATTCTTGAAAAACAGTGGCGGGCACCAATTGCGAAAACGACTCTTGAAATTCCTGCTGGAAAGCTTGATCAACGTGATGCTGATAATGCGGTTCATGCTGCTAAACGGGAATTAAACGAAGAAACACGGTATGAAGCAACAAACTTGAAAAAGGTCTCTTCATTCTATACTTCTGTTGGCTGCATGGATGAATACATGACCCTATACTTAGCCACGGGATTAAAGCGTGTTACTACTGAACTGCCACAAGATCAGGATGAACAATTAGTTTTAAGCGAAGTAACTTTACCACAAGCACTTGAAATGATTGATCGGGGCGAAATTGAAGATGCTAAGACAATCATGGCAATCTATTACTGGCGAGGAATGAACAGACGTGGATAATAAACAACAAGATGAGCAGCAATCACGGATGTCGCGTAGTCAATACCGTCAACAACAGCGACAAGCAGAACAGCAATCAAGTGATGAACCATTAACAGGGGCAGCTGACCACATTTATAGTCGAGAGGCTGCAGCTGGTCAACGTCATGATGAAACGGTTGCAGAAAAGACGGCACGATTAAAACGACGACTAAATATAGCAATCGTTGCCCTGATTGTAGCAATTATTATTGTTTACTTAATATTATTTTATGTTGGATAAAGGAGAAAATTATGCGATTTGGAATTATTTGTGCAATGCCAGAAGAGATTAAAGAACTAACTGCAAAGCTCACGGCAAGGCAAGAAAAGCGAATTGGCGGAAAAGAATACCTTTTTGGCAAGATTAATAACCAAGAAGTTGTTCTTGTCGAATCTGGAATTGGTAAGGTTGAGGCTGGAATAACCACTGAACACCTAATTACTGATTGTGGAGCTGATGTCGTAATTAATTCAGGTTCAGCTGGAGGAATTGGCGCGGGATTGCATGTTGGTGATATTGTAATCTCAACAGAAACAGCTTATCACGATGTTGACGCAACTGCCTTTAATTACCGTTATGGCCAGTTGCCAGGAAAAGAACCACGATTTAAAGCATCAGAACAATGGGGCAAGGCCTTAGAAAAAGCGGGCGAAAAAACTGGCTTAAATGTAAAACGCGGTTTGATTGTTTCTGGTGATCAATTTATTGCAAGTACAGATGCAATAAAAGGAATTCTAAATCATTTTCCAGACGCGCTTTCTAGCGAAATGGAAGGAGCAGCTGTTGGCCAAGTCGCAACTGACCACCACGTTCCATATGTTGTAGTGCGTGCAATGTCTGATACGGGTGATGAAGATGCTGGTGTTAGTTTTGATGATTTTATCATTGATGCCGGAAAACGTTCAGCAAACATGCTATTACAGCTTTTCGGCGATTTAGATAAGTAATACGTAAATGGAAGGATGAAAACTTGTGAGTGAGATTTATTTGGATAATGCAGCAACAACCCCGATGACCCCGGAAGTGATTGCCGAGGTAACCAAACAAATGCAAGAATCGTGGGGGAATGCTTCCACTGGTTACTCATATGGTCGGCACGCTAAATTAGTGATGGAAGACAGCCGTCATGTTTTAGCACAAAGTATTAATGCTGATGATAATGAAATTGTGTTTACTAGCGGGGGAACAGAGAGTGATAATACTGCCATTATTCAAACAGCTTTTAAGCGGCAAAAACTTGGTAAGCATATTATCACAACCGCAATTGAGCACGAGGCCGTTTTAAAACCGCTTCACTTTCTAGAAGAACACGGTTTTGAGGTAACGTACCTGCCAGTTGATGAAAATGGTAATATCTCAATTGATGATTTTAAGGCTGCCCTTCGTGATGATACGATTTTAGTAACTATCATGATGGAAAATAATGAAGTTGGTAGTCAAATGCCTATTCATGAAATTGGCGAAATCTTGAAAGACCATCAAGCGTGGTTTCATACAGATGCTGTTCAAGCATATGGTCTCTTACCAATTGATGTGAAGGCGGATCACATTGATATGCTTTCAACGTCAGCTCATAAAATTAATGGCCCCAAAATGATGGGATTCTTATATCGGCGTGACGGTATTAGTTTTCCAAGTTTCATTAAGGGGGGCGACCAAGAAACTAAACGACGCGCCGGAACTGAAAATGTTCCCGGTATTGCAGGTTTTGCTAAAGCTGTAGAATTGAATACTCCAGAGGTAAAAGAAGAGCGGCGCAACCGATATTATGAGTTTAAACAGAAGATTGTCGACGCACTTAAGGAAAATAATGTTAACTTTGAAATTAATGGTCAAATTAATAAAACGCATGTCCTTAATTTATGGTTTAAAGGAATTTCAACCTATGTAATTCAAACAGACCTTGATCTTGCAGGAATTGCAGTTTCAGGTGGTTCCGCATGTACTGCAGGAAGTATTGAGCCTTCACATGTCTTAACAGCGATGTTTGGTCCAGATAGTCCACGAATTAGTGAGTCGATTCGAATTAGTTTTGGTGGTTTAAATACTGAAGAAGATATCGATAAATTAATTTCAACGATTATTAAAATTGTTGAAAAGCTAAAACAAATTAATGGAGAAAAATAAAATGGAATTTACAAAAACAGTCCAGATTTCTGGTGATAAGGATAAATATTCGATTAGCCCGGCAATAAAAAAATATGCGTTGCTTGACCTTGGCTTTGAGCAAACTAAACGTGGGAATTTTGAATATCTTGGAAGCCTTGATACTGATAATCCATTTAAACCGGTCGCTCGTCTTCGTATTTTGATTAATAGTAATCTAGATGGTTTTAAAATGGAGACACTCTCAGGAAATGGTTTGCGGAAAGTTAATATTTTTAATCATCAACGCGCAAATGAATTTGTTCAACAATATCATTATATTTTAGATGAGATGGTTGCCCGACAAATATTTACTAAATAAAAACTGTGCAGGCACGGTAATACTCTGGTACAATTGTTATCACTGGATGCATGCGACCTTCAATCGTAGATTATTCCAGAATCTATACGAAATGATGGTGATAATTAATGGCTGATAATAGTCATACACGTGTTGTGGTAGGAATGAGTGGAGGCGTTGATTCTTCAGTCACAGCCCTCCTATTAAAACGCCAGGGTTATGATGTAGTTGGTGTCTTTATGAAGAATTGGGATGACACTGATGAAAATGGTGTTTGTACTGCCACTGAAGATTACAAAGATGTAGCCAAGGTTGCTGCTAAGATTGGGATTCCATATTATTCCGTTAACTTTGAAAAGGAATACTGGGACCGGGTTTTCAAGTACTTCATTGCCGAATACAAGAAGGGACGGACCCCCAATCCCGATGTTATTTGTAATAAAGAAATTAAGTTTAAAGCCTTTATTGATTACGCAAATCAATTAGGGGCAGATTATGTTGCAACGGGACATTATGCCAACGTAAAGCGGGACGCAAATGGCCGGATGCACTTAATGCGGGCAAAAGATCAGCATAAGGACCAAACTTACTTTTTAAGCCAGCTTGATTACAAACAGTTAGATAAGGTAATGTTTCCATTAGCTAATTATACTAAGCCTGAGATTCGTCAGATTGCCGAAGAAGCGGGGCTTGCTACTGCTAATAAGAAGGATTCAGTTGGAATTTGTTTTATTGGTGAAGACGGTCATTTTCGGGAATTTTTAAGTCAATATATTCCTGCTCAACCAGGTAATATGGAGACACTTGACGGTAAGGTCGTGGGTAAACATATGGGCCTTATGTACTACACTATTGGACAACGACGGGGCCTTGGTCTTGGTGGCAATAAACAAAGTAATGAGCCATGGTTTGTAATTGGCAAGGACATGAGTAAAAATGTTCTCTACGTTGGTCAGGGTTATGATAATGATCACCTTTATGCCACTCACCTTGAAGCCAGTGACATTCACTGGGTTGATGATGTTGTTAGTCGATACGGCCGTGATTTTCATTGTACTGCCAAGTTCCGTTACCGTCAGACTGATGTTGGTGTTACTGTCCACTTATCTGATGATGATCAGATGGTAACTGTTGAATTTGATGATCCTGCGCGGGCCATCACTCCAGGTCAGGCGGTAGTCTTTTACGATGGTGAAGAATGTCTTGGAAGTGCCATTATTGACCGTGCCTACAGTCATGACCGACAACTTCAGTACGTTTAATTCATATTTAAACCTTAAGAGGGCAGAAGTAAGTTAGCTTTTGCCTTCTTAAATATACATAAGATAATAACTCTGTGATAAACAATTGCCGCAAACTCTGGTAAGATAGTAAATAAAAGGAGTAACGACAGAGATGACAAAAGTTTACTTAATTCGGCACGGGAAAACGCAATGGAATTTAGAATCTCGTTATCAAGGTGCCAATGGTGACTCACCATTATTAAAGAATAGTTATCGTGAAATTGAATTACTAGCGGGTTCTCTACAAAAAGTCCCCTTTGCGCACGCATATACTAGTCCTTTAAAGCGTGCACAAAAGACGGCACAGGCTTTGTTAATCCATTTAAATCAAGATATTCCGTTGACAATCGATAGCCGATTAAAGGAATTCAACCTTGGAGAGATGGAGGGGATGCACTTTGAAGATGTTGCTGCAAAGTGGCCTGAAGTCTTAAAGAACTTTCGTCATCACCCTGATAAGTACGATGAATCGTTAGTTAAAGGTGAAAGCTTTGCTGCAGTAATTACACGTTTTCGGGCGGCAATTGAAGAATATTGCCGGCGGTACCCTGACGGTAATATTTTAATTATTTCACATGGTGCTGCTTTAAATGCGGCTATTAATGCATTAATTGGTACTCCTCTCGCGCACTTGAAAGACCGTGGCGGATTAAGCAATACCTCGACAACTATCCTTACAACTGAAGATGCTAGTCATTTCAGACTAGAAAAATGGAATGATACATCTTACCTTCACAAAAATAAGGTTGATCCAACCGATACCATTTAAGAGGTGATATTTAATGACAGAGAAAAAAGACTTTCGCGATCCTAAGAAAAAGGAAACGGAGAAATTAGTTCATAAATTAGTAGAAGCAATCGATGAACACCCAGAAAAAGTAAATAATTACTATGATTTAGGTTCTTTGTTAACCCGGTTAAATGATTATCAACAGGCAGAAGAACTTTTTATGAAGGCCTTAGGAATTTTTGAAGCTAAGGGCGATACGGATGCTATGAATCTTTTGAACTATGGACTCGGCAATCTTTACTATGAAGTTGGTAAAGTCAATGCAGCTATTAATCTTTATAACAAAATTGATGATCCAAAGCTAAAGGGAGATTCATACCTTATGTTAGCGCAAAGCTATATGAAGAAGGGGCAGCACAAACAAGCAGTTGCTTATGGGTTAACGGCTCTTGAATTACGTTCCGACGATCCTGAAATTAATCAGGTAATTGGAGATTCATTATTAGCACTTGGTGAATTTAAGCAAGCAAAAACTTATTATGATGCAATCCTCAAATATCATCCTGGTCGTGCAGATACGCAATTTAATCGGGGGATTGTTGCAATGGTACTTGGTGAGCCGTACAAGGATTATCTTGCTCAAGCTAAACAGTTAGATCCAAGCTATTACCATAAGAGTGAACGGCGACTAAATGATATTGAAAAGACGCTTCAAACAACTCAAAAGAAAGATTAGTAACGTGAAAGGATGACTTCTATGGCTGAAGAACTCGACCTATTTAAGACGCCAACGGAGCCGTCTTTTTTTATTGGTCAAGTACAATCAGAAATTTTTAATAGCCCTGATTCTTTTTTTAAGGTACTTATTGTTTCGGTAGAAGAAGCAAATTTTGATTGGCATGAACCGGAAATTACGGTAACAGGAAGCTTTGGTGATTTAAGTGATGATCAGACTTATCGATTTGAAGGAAAAATTGTAGAACATCCGCGATATGGCCAACAGTTTCAAGCTACTTCCTATCATGCAAACCGACCAACAAGTAAGGACGGGTTAATTAGCTTTTTATCAGGAAAACAATTTGCAGGAATTGGGGAAAAGACTGCTGAAAAGATTGTTGATAAATTGGGGACCGATGCAATTGATAGAATTATTGCGGATCCGCATGTTTTAGATAGTCTAAAACTCCGTAAAGCAGTAAAAGACGCGTTGATTGATAACCTGCGAGCAAATCAAGGAATGGATCAAATTATTATTGGTTTAAATGACCTTGGATTTGGTGCTAATCTTAGTAGTGCAATTTTTGATAAATATGGTGATGAGACCCTTCATATAATCAATGAAAATCCTTACCAACTAGCTGCTGAAATTGATGGAATTAGCTTTAATCGTGCTGATCAAGTAGCTCAGCGATTAGAAATTGCTCCTGATGATCCGCGGCGCATTAATGCTGCAATTATTCAAACACTTGATGATTTAACAATGGAAACAGGAGATACTTATACGACCACGAAGCCGTTACTTCAGCAAACGATCCAGTTGCTTGTTCAAGGGAGCGGCGGGCAAGTATCAACTGACTTAATTACTGACCAGATTGTAGAATTAGAGAAGAACCAAGGTATTCGTTATGCCGATGAAAAGATCTATCCGACGGCCCTATATAATGCAGAATGGCAAATTGCAGATCACTTACACCGCCTTTTAACAGTAGAGCAAGAAACTTTACCAGCTAAGACTGTAGATAAAGTCGTTTCGAAGGTAGCTGACCAATCTGGAATAACTTATGATCAAGTTCAAACAGAAGCAATTAAGACGGCCCTAAATAGCAAAGTAATGTTATTAACGGGAGGACCAGGTACAGGCAAGACAACGATCATAAAGGGAATTGTTGCTAGTTATGCAAGAATTCATGATATATCACTAGATGTTGATGAATATAAGGAAAAATCATTTCCTGTATTATTAGCTGCTCCAACTGGGCGGGCAGCTAAGCGGATGAGTGAAGCTACTGATCTACCAGCAAGTACGATTCACCGCTTATTAGGGCTTAACGGTCGAGAAATGCCAACTGATTTGAATGCCCGCGACCTGGAAGGATCATTATTAATTATTGATGAGATGTCGATGGTTGATACGCTTTTGTTTAAGACCCTTATTCAGGCTGTACCAACTTCAATGCATGTGGTTTTAGTTGGTGATAAAGATCAGCTGCCATCAGTTGGACCCGGGCAAGTTTTCCATGATTTATTAGACTTTGCCGAATTGCCGAAAGTTGAACTAACAAATATCCATCGGCAAGCTGCTGATTCAACAATTATTCCATTAGCTCACGCGATTAAAGAGGGAAAACTGCCACCAGATTTAGTCAATAAAAAACCAGATCGCTCGTTTATTTCCTGTCACGCTAATCAAGTCCCGAGTGTTGTTCAACAGATTATTGACCTTTCAAAGAAACGAGACTACTCGGCTAACGATATCCAAATTTTAGCGCCAATGTACCGTGGACAAGCCGGAATTGATCGCTTAAATGAACTTGCACAGCAGGCATATAATCCGCCAGCTAATGGGAAACAGGAAATTGAGTTTAGGGGACAAATATTGCGGGTAGGAGATAAGGTTCTTCAACTTGTTAATGTGCCGGAAAAGAATATTTTTAATGGTGATATTGGAAAAATAACAGCAATTGAAAATAGTAAGACGGCAGGCAAACGGAACGAATCAATTACCGTTGATTTTGACGGTAACGAGGTAACCTATAGTCGAATGGAATGGAACCAGTTACGGTTGGCATATTGCATTTCAATTCATAAGGCACAGGGAAGTCAGTTTAAGATGGTATTACTTCCCATTGTTCAGCAATTTAGTCGAATGCTTCAACGAAATCTTTTATATACGGCAATCACACGTGCTGCAGAAAAACTAGTGATGATTGGAGAACCATACGCCGTTATGACTAGTGTGAAAAATGAGGCTGTTAATCGGCGGACCTCTTTGGTTGATCGTCTTGGAAAGGTGTGGAGTAGGCATGGTGAATTAAAGTCGCCTGAAGAACGCTCAACAAGTTCGTTAACAAAGGATCTTGCCGAGAGCAGGGATGATAGCAGGTCTATTCACAAAAAAGAAGTTGCACAACCACAGTCAACAAGTAACAATCCTCGACAATATATTTTGACCGCGGACCTTATTAATTCAGATGCTATTGATCCGTTGATCGGGATGGATAATATTAGTTTACAAAGTCTGCATCAAGGCAAATAATACTTGATTGAACACTAATTTGTTGTCATAATAGTTATGATTATTGTCGAACTTTAAAGGAGTACAAAAATGACCCAGATTAAAAATGCCGATAATGTGCGTCTATTTTCATTAAATTCAAATCCTAAGCTTGCTGAGCAAATTGCCCAACGAGTAGGAATTCCATTGAGCAAAGCGTCAATTAGTCACTTTGCTGATGGGGAGATTAAAATTACTATCGACGAGAGTATTCGTGGTTGTGAAGTTTATGTAATTCAGTCCGTTTCTGATCCAGTTAACACTAACCTAATGGAATTATTAATTATGGTTGATGCTTTACGACGGGCCAGTGCTGCTAAGATTAATGTTGTGATGCCATATTATGGTTATGCACGACAAGATCGGAAAGCGCGGAGCCGTGAACCAATTACAGCTAAGTTAATTGCTAACCTTCTTGAAATGGACCAAATTAGTCGATTGGTAACAATTGATTTACATGCTCCTCAGGTTCAAGGTTTCTTTGATATTCCGGTTGACCACTTACAAGCAACGAGTCTCTTCACTAAGTATATTGAAGATCAAAACCTAGGGGACGATGTTGTCGTAGTTGCCCCCGACCATGCTGGTGTTAACCTTGCACGGAAGTATGCAGAACATATTAAGGCATCAATTGCTATTATCGATAACCGTAATGATGAAGTTCGTGAACGAGTTGACCAAGAAGTTCCGCAATATGTAATTGGTGATGTAAAGGGTAAAACGGCAATTATTGTTGACGATATTGTTGACACTGGTGTACGGATGGACCTCTCTGCACAAGCATTAAAAAACTTTGGTGCAGCTAAAGTTTACGGGATTGCTACCCATGCTGTCCTCTCTGCAGATGCAGTAAATACTCTCCAAAAATCGCCGCTTGAAAAAATGATTGTAACTGATACAATCCAACTACCAAAAGAAAAGGAATTTCCAAAGTTAGTCCAATTGTCGGTAGATGATTTATTGAAAGAGGCAATTGTTCGAATTCACAATAACCAATCAATTGATACATTATTTAACCGCAAATAACATATAAAAAAGTTCGTTTAGCTCTCGCAAATGGAGAACTAAACGAACTCTTTTTGTATTTAGAATGTTAGTGCCGGTAATGAGTTGACAAATGCTAAGTAAGCTTGGTTTTCGTTGCTTTCTGTTATGTTTTTGCTTAATGCAGGCAAATCTGCTTGATGTAATGCGGACTCTTCTGCGGTAAGAGTGTGGGTAAACGTGGCATTACCGATTAATTCAATCCAATAATTATAATTATCACGGTGAAGAATCGTTTTAACCATTCCACCAGGATTGTAAACATTGATTGGTTCATTAAAGGAGGCCATATCCGGATGGGTGAGGGCTAACGCTAAACTAGTGGCCGACATTCCGGTTCCGCAAGCATTTGTAAAACCAACTCCCCGTTCAAACGTCTTAACAAAAAGTTCATTGTGACCGAGAATATATCCAAAATTAACATTTACACCATCATTAAAATAGGGATTATCGCTATTTAGCCGTGTACCTAATTCTTTAAGCGCTGGTCCGTGTAAAGTTTCTTTGTTAACAAAACTAATTAAATGCGGGTTAGGAACAGCAAGCGCTGAGAAATATAAGCCAGGATAAAGTTCTGGGACAAGGGTGTTTAGTAGCCGCTGCCGACCTAAGTTATTAAATGGAAGGGCGGTATGATCGAATTTAACCGGTGAAATTTCGACCGCAAAGGCAGGAACACCAGGTGCTAAATCATCATGTTTACGGACGCGAAGGCTAGCATTCATCGTGTCGACTTTAAAATCGGTTAAATTATCACGTTCGGCAACGTAACGGGCAACGGTTCGCAGGCCATTGCCGCACATTGACGCTTCACTCCCATCCGCGTTTATTACGCGCATTTGTGCTACAGAGCCTGAACGGGTTGGCTCATTTACAACTAAAACACCGTCGGCACCGCCAAGAATACCATTTGAGGGATCGGTTATTTTTTGCGTGAAGTTAATAAGTTCTTCATCTGAAAGTGGATTTTGTAATTGTGTTTGATCAAGAATGAAAAAGGCATTTTGTGATCCATGTACTTTTAATAATTGCACCATAAGCTTCCTCCTAGTTTACAAAAAAGCGGTGATAAATTGCGCGGACTGCTTCATCAGCATCGTTATCGTCTGTCCCAATCATAATTGCAATCTGTGAAGACCCCTGATTGATCATTGTAACAGAGATCCGTTTTTCAGCAAGTGAAACTAAAATATCTGAGATAACTCCCGTTCGATCACGCATTCCTTCACCGACAACCATGGTGATGGCATAATTGTCAATCCATTCTAAGCGGTCGGGATTAATTTCTTCTTGAATTTCATTACAAATTGTATCAATCAATTGGTCATTGATGGCATTTCGGTCCAGAATAATCGTAATGTCGTCTATTCCAGAAGGCATATGTTCATATGAAATGTTATGCTTTGCCAGAATCCGCAGAATACGGAGGGTAAAACCGGCCTGCTTATTGAGTAAGTATTTGTGAAGGTATAGAGCAGCAAAATGTTTGCCGCTTACAACACCCGTCACGATATCACTTGGTTGGAAATCCTTGTCAGGGACGATCATTGTTCCTGGCTTATCAGGATCATTGGTATTTCGTACATTGATTGGAATATTTCCCTGAATAGCAGGAATTAATGCCTCATCGTGAAAAACGGAGAAACCGGCATAAGATAATTCACGCATTTCGCGATAAGTCATTTTTGTGATTGGTTGCGGATTATCAACTATTTGGGGGTTGGCAGCATAGATAGCATCAACATCTGTAAAGTTTTCATAAGTTGACGCGTGTAAACCACATGCTAAAATAGCGCCGGTGATATCTGAACCGCCACGAGAGAAAGTGGCAATGTGTCCGGCAAGGGTGATACCGTAAAAACCTGGGAAGACCAACAGTTCACTGTCACTAAATGCAAATTGGCTTAAGTTAGCATAGGTTTCTGGGATAACGCTTGCATTATTGGGGGTTCCTGTGACCGTAATTCCGGCTTCACTAGGAGTTACAAACCGTGCTTCATAGCCGAGGTGTTGTAAAATAATTGCCATTAGTTGAGCATTTAAGCGTTCACCATGTGCTTTAAATGCTGCTAAAAGGTAACTATCATTAGGGTAAACTTGGCGGGGTAGGCCTTCCAGTCGTTCTTTTAATGGCGTTAGGTTATCTGCTGGTAAATCAAAGTAGTCAGCAATATCTCGGTATCGGTTTAGAATTTGTTCAACGATCTTGCTTGGATCTTGGTCGTTTATTACCGCATTGGCATATTTGATTAATAAATCAGTGACCTTAATATCTTCGGAAAAGCGTTTCCCTGGTGCAGATGTAACAATTACCCGTCTTTGCGGATCAGAGGTAATAATATTAATCGCATTTTGGAAGGCTTCACCGTTTGCAAGGGAACTGCCACCAAATTTTACAACTTTCATGATTGAAACTCCTTTGAGATGATTAGGGTTGCTAATTTATCCCTAAAATAATTTAATCGAATTCTAACATATTGATAGCGACATGCAAGTCTTTATATTGCATAAGTTAAGTCAAAAAATGTTTTTTACATCTAATAGATTAAAAAATATTTTTTTAATTTAATGATAAGTATTGACATTCTCATAAAAGACTTATAAGCTATGTATAAATCGAAGAGGCGCGACCGACACTAGTAAGCTAATTTAGTTTGCCAAACGATAAGGTTAGTTGAACAGGGAAGTTGCCGAAGCACTTAATTTGGCATTATTAAGTAGCTGGGTCGTGGTTGAATAAGCTACGGACTGTCGCAGGACAATAGGAGCCTGCGTTGCGCTATCGACAAATCAGAATGGATAAAGTGAATTCCACTGTTTGTTTGCGCAAACAGTGGAATTTTTTTATGCGACCTCTTTACTACAAATCTTGTGGAGGAATTATAAATGAATGAACAAATTACTGATCAACAAATAAATTCAGCTGGTCATTTAATGATTGGTGGTTGTGATGCAGTTGAGTTAGCTCATCAATATGGTACCCCGTTAGTTGTTTATGACGTTCAACAAATTCGCCGACAAATTCGTGCTTTCAAGCATGTTTTTGAAGAAAATAATGTTGAGTATGCGGTTAGCTATGCAAGTAAAGCTTTTGCGGCTATTGCGATGTATCAAGTAGTTGCAGCGGAGGGCGGCCACACGGATGTTGTTTCTGGTGGTGAATTATACACAGCGATTAAAGCTGGTTTCCCAATGGCTAATGTTAGCTTTCACGGAAATAATAAATCACGTGAAGAATTAGAAATGGCAATTGATCATCATGTTGGAACGATCATGATTGATAACTTCCACGAGATTGAGTTACTAACAGATGTGTTAGAAGAACGTGATGTAAAGGTCAACGTGATGCTTCGGATTACTCCGGGTATCTCTGCTCATACAAATAAGTACATTCAAACAGGGCAGGTTGACAGTAAGTTTGGGTTTGATCTTCAATCTGGACAGGCTGATGAAGCATTAGCAAAAGTTCTTGCAAATCCACGAATGCAGATGAAGGGTTTGCACGCTCATATTGGTTCACAAATTTTTGAACTTGCCGGATTTAAAGGAGTCGCCAAGAAGCTGGTTGAAGTTGCTGCTCATTGGCAAGAAAAGTTTAATTATCAAGCTTCGGTAATTAACGTTGGCGGTGGATTTGGCATTCGTTATGTAAAAGACGATACACCGCTTGCTCCTGAAGAATTTGTTGAAGCAATTATCAAGGCAATTAAAGATGAAATCAATAAAACAAACCTTATGATGCCAGCTATTTGGATTGAACCAGGTCGTTCTATTGCTGGTCCGGCTGGATATAATCTTTATACGGTTGGTTCACGTAAAGCTGTTCCCGGATTAAGACCTTACGTAACAGTAGATGGCGGGATGGGTGATAACATTCGGCCAGCACTTTACGAGGCACAATATGAAACAGTATTAGCAAGTGATCCTCGTGCAAACCTAGTTGAACATGTTCGATTAGCAGGTAAGTATTGTGAATCAGGTGATATTCTTAGTCAGGATCAGGCTTTACCAGCAACGAAGCCGGGGGATGTTTTAGCAATGCTTGATACAGGGGCCTATGGTTATTCAATGGCTTCAAATTATAACCGTAATCCACGGCCAGCAGTAGTTTTCGCTGAAGATGGTAAAGCACAAGTTGTTATTAAACGTGAAACCTATGATGACTTAATTCATTTAGATGAACCATATCGACAATAAAGAGACATATATAAAGGAAGAAAGAGGTAAATAAAATGGCTGAATTAGATGCACAAGCAATTATTAACTACATTAGTAACGCTCCTAAAAAGACTCCGGTAAAGGTATATCTTAAGGGTAATTTAAAGGATTTGGAATTTCCTGCAGAAGTTGAAGCATTTGTAGAACAACGTACAGGAGTTATTTTTGGTGACTGGACCATTATTGAACCATTATTAAAGCAATATAGTTCAGCAATTGAATCTTACCATGTAGAAAATGATGCCCGAAATTCAGCGGTTCCATTGCTTGACCTTAAGAATATTAATGCGCGGATTGAACCAGGAGCAATTATTAGGGATAAGGTCCTTATTGGCGATAATGCCGTAATTATGATGGGGGCAACAATTAATATTGGTGCTGAAATTGGTGCTGATTCGATGATTGATATGGGCGCAGTCCTTGGTGGCCGAGCAATTGTCGGCCGTCATTGTCATATCGGTGCTGGAACAGTTTTAGCCGGGGTTGTTGAACCTGCTTCTGCTGAACCAGTTAGAATTGATGACAATGTAATGATTGGTGCAAATGCAGTAGTAATCGAAGGAGTTCATGTTGGTGAAGGAGCCGTAATTGCCGCTGGTGCGATTGTAACTCATGATGTTGCCCCTCATACAATGGTTGCTGGTGTACCAGCCAAATTTATTAAGAACGTTGATGATCAGACTGCTGGCAAGACAGAATTAGAGGACGATTTGCGGAAGCTTTAGGAGGAGATTGGATATGCTAACAGAAGAAGAGTTAATTCATATTCGTCGCCACCTTCACCAAATCCCCGAACTGGCTTTACAGGAAGTTGAAACTCATCAGTACTTGGCTGATACAATTGCTAACTTTAACCATGAATTTTTAGAAGTTCGGACTCCCGAAGAATTACCAACGGCATTAATGGTCCTTGTTCATGGTCAGCACCCGCAGCGTACGATCGGCTACCGTACTGATATAGACGCTTTGCCTGTTGAGGAGCAAACTGGTTTGCCATATTCCTCAACTCATTCAGGTGTAATGCACGCGTGTGGGCATGACATTCATATGACAGTTGCTCTTGGCGTATTAAATTACTTTAGTGAGCATCAACCACAAGATAATTTGCTGTTTTTCTTTCAACCAGCAGAGGAAAGTGAAAATGGTGGTAAGCGGGCATATGAACTTGGCCTGTTTAAGGGTAAATGGTGTCCTGATGAATTTTATGGGTTACACGATAATCCTGATTTGCCAGCTGGTGCAATTGGTTGTCGGATGGGGACATTATTTGCAGGAACTACTGAAGTTAACATTGACCTTAATGGTAAGGGCGGACATGCTGCTTATCCACAAGATGCTAATGATACGGTTGTTGCTGCTGCTGCATTGATTCTCCAAGTCCAAACAGTAATTTCACGAAGCATTGATCCGATTCAAAGCGGTGTTATCACACTCGGTAAAATTGACGGTGGAACAATTCGGAATGTAATTGCTGGACATACGCGAATTGAAGGAACTATTCGGGGATTAACCCAAACAATGATCGAAACAATTGATCAACGGTTAAAAGATTTATGCGAAGGAATTGGCCGCAGTTTTAATATGGATGTTGAGCTTGAGCTAAACCAAGGCGGTTATTGGCCAGTTGAGAATAATCCTGAATTAACAAAACGATTTATCCAATATATGAAAACAACATCAGCAGTTAATTTTATTGAAACTGAACCGGCAATGACCGGCGAAGATTTTGGTTATTTATTAGCTAAATTCCCAGGAACCATGTTTTGGCTTGGTGTTGAAGATAATTCGCAGCTACATTCAGCTACTCTTACGCCAAATGAGGCTGCCATTAAACGCGGTGTTGATGCAATTATCGGTTTTCTTGAATACCGGATGCAGAATTAATGGTTAAGTATGATGGAGGAAATAAAATGACATTATTAGAAAAGGCAGACTTAATGACAGCAATCGTCACTCCTTTTGATAAGGAAGGAGAAATTGACTATGCTAGTTTGGAACGATTAACGAATTATTTGATTGAACATGGCAGTAATGGCTTTGTTATTGGCGGAACGACTGGTGAAACCCCTGAATTAAGCCATGATGAAAAAATTGAACTTTATAAGCACTTTGAAAAGATAGTTAATGGCCGTGTTCCGGTAATTGCAGGAACAGGAAGTAATAACACCAAAGAAACAATTTCTTTTACTAATGAAGTTGCTCAATTTGATGGAATTGACTATGCTCTTGTAGTTGTTCCTCCTTATAACAAGCCTAACCAACGAGGAATGGAAGCTCATTTTACGACGGTTGCTGACAATGTTGATCTGCCAATTGTTATTTATAATATTCCTGGACGAACCGGTGTAAAAATGACTCAAGAAACCGTTGTTAAATTGTCTCACCATCCGAATATTGCCGCTGTAAAGCAATGTGCATCTTTAGAAGAGCTTGAATATATCGTTGAACACCGTGATCCTAACTTTGCTGTCTTTACCGGTGAGGATGCTCAAGCGTTAACTGCGCGCGTTTTAGGAGGAGATGGAGTGATTTCGGTTGCTTCTCATGCTTACATTGACCAAATGCGGCAGATGTATGATGCCTTATACAAGGGTGACTACCAAACTGCTGGAAAACTACAACGGTGGTTAACGCCACGGATGGCCGCCCTATTTATGTTCCCGTCACCATCACCGGTTAAGGCAGTTTTGAATGCTCAAGGTTTTAGTACTGGTAGTTGTCGTTTACCAATCCTACCGTTGAATGAAGAAGAAAAACGGGAGCTAGAAGGTGCGTTATCATTACCTGCTAATTCATTAACAACAAAGAACTTACCATTAAACTTGGGGGAATAGATAATGAAAAAAGTTTTAATTGCTGGTGCGACTGGTGCAATGGGGCAAAAAGCTGTTGACCTTGTTAATTCGCTTGAAGGATTTGAAATTACTGCAGCACTTGCACCACATTTAACACGCGAAAACATGACCGAATGTCACCTTGCATCATCTGTTCATCCTTATCAAAGTTTATCTGAAATTGAAGATCGGGTTGCCGATATTTGGATTGATTTTACGTTGCCGAATGCGGTTTATTCAAATGTTAAGTTTGCAATTGAACATGAGATGAAACCAATTGTGGGGACAACCGGATTGACTGATGAGCAACAAGCAGAACTAGTGACCCTTAGTAAGGAAAAACACCTTGGCGGACTAATTGCTGCTAATTTTGGAATGTCAGCGGTCCTTCTTATGAAATTTGCTCAAGAGGCTGCAAAATATTTTCCTGATGTTGAAATTATTGAAATGCATCATGGTGATAAAAAGGATGCACCGTCTGGAACCGCATTAAGTACTGCAAAATTGATTGACCAGGTTCGGCCCGTCCATGAAACAAATCCGACTGAAACAGAAAGCCTTTCTGGCGCACGCGGTGGTGATTATCATGGTATTAAGATCCACGCTGTGCGGTTGCCTGGTTATATTGCTCATGAACAAGTCCTTTTTGGCGGTGATGGCGAGGCATTAACAATCCGTCAAGATTCATTTGACCGTCAATCATTCATGAATGGGGTTAAAGTTGCGCTTGAAAAAATTGATGATTTATCCGAATTAGTAATTGGCTTAGAAAATATTTTATAAGAGGGTGAAGAAATGCCAAAGCTCGATGCCGAGTTAAAAACAACCATTAATGACCGCCTGGCTGCTGTTCCGCCTGCGCAGATTCGTGCTTTTGACGAAGAAATTTCTGCTATTCCGGGCTTAGTAAAATTGACCCTGGGTGAACCGGACTTTGCAGTTCCAGACCATGTTAAAGAAGCAGCAATCAATAGTATTCAAAATGACGATTCGCATTATTCAGCAAGTAAAGGAAAGATTGAATTACGGCAGGCAATTAGTAAGTACCTTGAGCAAAGCCGACACGTTCAATATGATCCTGCTACAGAAATTGTAGTAACAATTGGGGCAACAGAAGCGGTAACAGCCACGACTTTTGCAATGTTAAATCCCGGTGATAAGGTAATTATTCCGACTCCGGCCTTTTCATTGTATTTTCCCAGTGTTTCTTTGACGGGGGCAGAAACTGTTAAGGTAAACACTGCTGATGATGGATTCTTGCTGTCTGCTGACCGGTTAGAAGAAGTTTTAGCCAAAGAAGGCTCCGCAGTAAAAGCAGTTCTTTTAAACTATCCTAATAATCCAACTGGGCGGTCGTATACAGAAGATGAGTTAAGAGCATTAGCAAGGGTGATTGAGAAGCATCATATCTATGCAATTGTTGATGAGATTTATAGTTCATTGATGTATGATCATCCTTTCTACTCACTTGCGACGCTTTTGCCAGAACAAACTATTTTAATTAGTGGTTTATCAAAATCGCATGCCATGACTGGCTACCGGTTAGGGTATGTAGCAGCACCAGCGGAATTTATTGCGGCAATGTCAAAAATGCATTCATTTATGGTGACGGCACCAAATGATACTGCCCAGGCCGCTGCGATTGAAGCTCTTGAAAATGGTGAAGATGATCCGCAAGAATTTAAACAAGTATATCGGCAACGTCGCGATAAGCTTGCTGCAGCGATGCGTGAAATGGGATTTGAAATTGCCCTGCCTGATGGCGCATTCTATATTTTTGCTCAGATTCCCGCTGAATTTGGGGATGATGACATGGCCTTTGCGCGTAAATTAGCACATGAAGCTAAAGTTGGTGTGATTCCGGGAAATGCATTTGGTCCCGGCGGAGAAGGACATATTCGTTTATCATACGCTGCAGCAGATACTGTTATTGATACAGCAATTGAACGATTACAAAATTTTATGGATAATTTAGCATAAGCTGAAAGAAGGAACTAAGATGAGTAAGGAATATAACGTTGCAATTTTAGGTGCTACTGGTGCGGTTGGAACACGGATGATTCAACAGTTAGAACAGTCAACGATCCCGGTAAAGAATGTTAAGCTACTAGCATCAGCTAAGTCGGCAGGCAAGCAGTTGTCATTCAAAGGGCAACCAGTCACGGTTGAAGAAACGACTCCTGCTTCATTTGATGGAGTTGATATTGTCCTTTCGTCAGCTGGTGGATCCGTATCGAAGAAGTTTCTTCCGGAAGCCGTTAAGCGTGGTGCTGTTTGTGTTGATAACACTAGTGCATTCCGGATGGAACCAGATGTACCACTAGTGGTTCCTGAAGTAAATGAAGAAGCATTAAAGGATCATCATGGAATTGTTGCTAACCCCAACTGCTCTACTATTCAAATGGTGGTGGCACTCGAACCAATTAGACAGGCTTTTGGATTAAACCAGATTATCGTTTCAACTTACCAAGCTGCATCTGGAGCCGGTCAATCGGCGTTAAATGAACTGCGTCAAGAATCACAGGACTATCTTGATGGTAAGGATATGAAAGCTGATGCTAAGATTTTGCCAACAAAGGGCGACAAGAAGCATTATCCATTAGCATTTAATTTACTTCCGCAAATCGATGTCTTTGAAGATGATGGTTATTCTCATGAAGAATGGAAAATGATTCATGAAACAAAGAAGATCATGCTTAACGATATGAATGCCAAGGATATTAAGGTTACGGCGACCTGTGTCCGGGTACCGGTACCAATTGCTCATGGTGAATCAATTTACTTTACAGTTGATGATCCAACGGTAACTGTTGATCAATTACGAGCAGTATTAAAGGATGCTCCCGGGGTTGTACTTCAGGATGATCCTGCCCACCAAGTTTATCCACAGCCAATTAATGCGGTTGGCAAGCGGGATACTTTTGTTGGCCGGCTTCGTGCTGATGAGGAAACCCCTGGGGCCTTCAACATGTGGGTTGTTGCAGATAACCTACTTAAGGGTGCTGCTTGGAATACAGTTGAAAATGCAGAACGTTTGGTAGCAAATGGATTAATTTAAGGGATAATCAGTGATGAAGTTTGTAATTGCGCCGGATTCATTTAAAGGCGGATTAACGGCAAAGGAAGCTGCCAAAGTAATGGCCGATGGAATTAAAAGAGTTTATCCAGATGCCGAATACGTTTTAGTTCCGATGGCTGATGGTGGTGAAGGAACTGTCCAATCCTTAATTGACGCTACCAATGGCCGAAAAGTAACTGCTCGCGTTCATAATCCGTTAAATAAGTTAGTTACTGCTGAATATGGTCTCCTTGGTAATAGTAAAACAGCAGTAATTGAAATGGCAGCAGCAAGCGGCCTCCAATTTGTTGATGGAAATACTGCTAATCCCCTCATTACGACGACATATGGAACCGGAGAGCTGGTTAAAGATGCCCTTAATCATGGTGTTGAGAAAATAATCATTGGAATTGGCGGAAGTGCAACCGTCGATGGTGGAGCAGGATTAGCGCAAGCTCTTGGAGCACGTTTACTTGATGCTGATAACCGTGAAATTGGTTTAGGCGGTGGTGCATTAAAGGACCTAGCGCAAATAGATTTCACTCACTTAGATTCAAGGTTAAAAAAGGTAACCATTCAAGTTGCATCAGATGTTACTAACCCCTTAACTGGGAAAGATGGAGCGGCAGCGGTATTCGGACCACAAAAAGGGGCCGATGAGAAGATGGTTGATATGCTGGATAAGAACCTCCATCATTATGCCCAAAAGATTGTTGAATGTGGCGGTGCTAATGTTGAAAGAATTGCAGGAGCTGGAGCTGCAGGTGGGCTTGGTGCAGGATTAGTGGCTTTTACAGGAGCAGTCATGAAACGGGGAGTGGAATTAGTTATTGAAGCGACCCAGTTACGAAAAAAAGCGATTGGCGCTGACTATGTTTTTACCGGTGAGGGCGGAATTGATTTCCAAACAAAATTTGGTAAAACACCATATGGAGTCGCCCAAGCAACAAAAAAGGTTGCACCCAATGCTCCGGTAATTGTTTTAGCAGGAAATATTGGTAAAGGTGTAGATAAACTATATTCATCAACAGCAATTGATGCAATTTTCGCTACTCCACAAGGTGCTAAACCATTAAAACAAGCACTAACAGATGCACCTGCAGACATTGCACAGACAGCAGAAAATGTTGCGCGTTTAATTAAGGCAAGCAGTTAATAAGAAATAAAAATAGTGGGAAACAACTACCTTTGATGAGGAGGGTGTTTCTCACTATTTTTGTAATGGTGTCGATTATTAATAACTACTAACTTGGCTTAGAATCTCAAAGACCGTATAATAAATTGGAAGATAATTGAGGAGTTTAAATTAAAATGGAAGAAAATAATTATCAATATGATGAAAATGGCTTTCGTGAGGATCTAAAGAATGACCCGGATGTACTTCACCAGCCAGATGCTGATCGTACCCAGCGCGATTTAGTTACACTTGACTATGATGAAACGATGGCATTTCTTAATGGTGAAAAAGAAGTAAAGACTGTTTATGATTTTTCGGATGAAGTTTTAGATGAGATTAAGAAAAAATACCCAACTCTTAACGATACGCCGATTGATAAAGTAATTATGGAAAAATACCAGCAAATTTTGTCAGCGCGATATAATGAATCGCAAGCAAATAATAAGACGATTCATGCTGATGATAGTGAGGAAAAAGATGAATAGTTTAATAACTTTTATTATTTCAATTGCCTTTTTAGGACTGGTGATCTGGGAAAATCGTTTACATGGCCAATTGGGCTTTTTGGCAAGTCAGCGTCCAGATAAAATTACGAAAGATTTTGTCCGCGTTATTCGTCAAGAAAGGTGGCTAAATTGGGTTTTATGTATTCTTGCAATTATTGTTTTTTTAACAACTAGCCGCTATTCAATCTTATTAATGAGTATTATTACGATTATTGAATTATTATTAGTAAGCCGAATGGATCATGTAAAAAATGAAATGATGGATTAAATCTTGCTTTACTAGGCTTAAACTTATTTTTTAAGAAAAAGTAACGTTTTTTAAGAACACTCTAATAATTGCTATACGCTTTTGGAAAATAATGGTAAAGTTAAATTGTGTATTTCACTTTTTATTGTTTGTTTATTTTGAGGATTTTTGGGAGGGTGTTTTATTTATATGAGTAAAAGAACACATCATTCGAATAGTCATCGGTCTCACGGGGTCGTTGCGGGAGCAGTTAGTGCCCTCAGTTTATTGGCAGTATCAACGCAAGCTGTAAATGCTGAACAGCTAACGGTTAAGACGGGGGATACGATTTGGGGACTTGCTAAACAGCATGGACTTTCAGTTAGTGCGCTAGAACAAGCAAACCCATCAGTTAAGAAGCTGAGTGATAGCGTTGACTTAATCACGGTTGGTCAACAATTAACGTTACTGTCTGTTCACGATGCAAGTGCAGATTTAAATGCTGATGGCAGTTATACTGTTAAACCTGGTGATACTCTTAGCTCAATTGCTAACCGGTATAACATTACAGTAAATCAATTGATGGTTTGGAATAACTTAGGTGCTAATGACTCCTTATACATTGGTCAGCAACTAAGTGTAACAGGACCCGTTGTTTCTGCAAAAGTAATGGCACCGGTTCAGCAATCACAACAAGCTGCACCAGTTTCAACAGGTCAAGTACAAGTACCTGCTGCAAGCTCAGTATCTCAACAAGCTGTCACTAGTACTCAAGTAGTTTCTAACTCTGCAGTTGTGCAACAACCAGTAGCTGCTAGTGCTTATCAAAACGCAGCTAGTTCTGCTGCTGTAACCAGTGATGATTCATCTGTAGCTGTTCCTAACGTACAAAGTGCTGTTTCTACAGCAGGTTCAACAGCAGTTAACAATAAGATAGAAGCAGCTAGTGCAGTACAAACTGATAATACTCAGCCGACATCTGTTTCAGCTAATAATAGCGTTGCTCCACAAGCACAACCTACTTCAACTACTGTTAATAATGCCGTGCTATATGGTCAATCATTTGTTCAGGCAGCTCCAGTAGCAAGCCAAACGCCAGTGGCACAAACGGCTCCCGCTTCACAAGCAACTGTTGCGCCACAAAGCAATGCTGCTCCTGTTTCACAACAGCCAGTTGCAGCATCAGAGGCACAACCGCAACAATCACAGGTGACTAATCAACCAGTACAACAAGCTGCACCTAATGCTGGTCAAGATCTTCAACATGGGTCTGTTGTTAGTCTAGCTACCAAAATTGCTAACTCTAACAGCGTTCCATATGTATGGGGCGGTGAAAACCTTAGTGGCATGGATTGTTCTGGTTTAGTTAAGTATGTTTATGCCAATGCAGAAGGAAAGCAGTTACCACACTATACAGGTGCGCTTGAAAACTGTGTTGACCAGCATCCTGTTAGTGAGGCTAAACCGGGTGACCTTCTGTTCTGGGGGAACCACGGATCAACTTACCATACTGCAATTTATACCGGAAATAATCAATATGTAGCTGCTGCTAAGCCGGGGACTAATGTTGCTACTTACACTATTAGCCCATACTTCAATCCAAGTTTTGCCGGAACTGTTAAATAATCGTTGATAGATTATTAGAGACTTTTCATTAGATAGTAACAAAGATGTAACTTAAAAGGGGTTAACATTCTTCTGTGCTCGTGTTATCTTACTTATATTGCAATTCCAGTATTGCTCTAAAAATATTTCACATTTATTGGGGAGTGTTAGATATGAGTAACAAACATGAAATTGAAGAAGATTTATACCGTGCGCAGTCTCGCTTAGATGATTTATGTAAACAAGAGGGACAGCAGTGTGCAGGCACCCAAACTGTTACTATTCAGCCAAAATATGGTGAAGAGATGCAATCCTTGCGTGAGGAGTGTAGTCAGTTACGAATTATTTTAGAAGCGATGGAAGCTTCTGAGGATTAAATTATAAATATGACCAAAAATAAAGCGTGACAGGAGCTATTCGTTGCTTCCTCCTCACGCTTTTGTCGTAAAAAGTATAAATAATAGGGTTCCAGAAATTGGCTTTACCAACTGCTGGAACCCTATTTGTATTTTATCTATTTCCGTGTTTGCCAAATTGGGTATTGTGTTATATCGAGAGCAATGTCAATAAATCGATTACCCATTTCTTCCCCGTCCGTCTGACTAAATTCAAGTGAAGTAGTTGTAATATGAAGGTTATTACCTTGAAAATGGTGAGCAAACCGTGATTGATCAAGTTTTCCCCTTGTCAATTGAAGTAATTGCCAAGTAGTTAGCGGCCAGTTTTTTCGTTCAGCAACCACTAACTCTAGTGATGGCTTAGTTAGCGAGGCATGAGGGGCAACTCTAAAACCACCGCCAATGAATGGATGATTACTAGCAATTGCAATATATGCTTTGGGAAAAATAAATCGCTTGCGATCCTGCTGAATCATTAATGTGAAAGGCTCCTGATCATACATAACCCCGATTGCCTTTTGCAAGTAGGTAAATCGACCAATATGGTTCTTTTTATGACGCGACTTAAAAGTATTAGCACGACTAACAATCGCAGCATCAAAGCCAATTCCTAAATTATTAAGGAAGTAGCCATCTTCCCCGCGAATTGCTTCATGGTAGTGGCCAATATTAATGAACCGCGATTTGTTGGCGGTCAAAATCTGATTTAATGCTTGGTGCGGATGTAAGGAAATTCCATAGGCACGAGCAAAATCGTTACCGGTACCAGCAGGAATATAGCCAACAGGGAGAGGTGCTTTATCTAATTGCTTAGCGGTTTTCATTAAGCCATTAACGACTTGATGTAGTGTTCCATCACCACCAATTGCGATAACGATAGATGAAGTCGTAGAATGCGATTGAGCAATTTGACTTGCAAGGTATTCTCCATGATTAGGATACTTAGTCGTTTCTATATGATAATCGATTTGTTGTTGATCTAGAAGCGGCTTGATAGTGGCCCATGCCTTTTCAGCATTGCCATTACCAGCATGACGGTTGAGGATGATGGAATAATTCATCAATGTTCCTCCTTTGATAATGCTAAAAAGCGAAGAATAAGAGAATGGGGAATAGACCTCCCTAACAAAACTGGCACAGTACAAACTGTTTATCGTTTCCAATCTTGTAGTTGGTTTCCACATTATCTTACTAATGTTTGTTAAATTGTTGAGGCTGGGAGAAAATGGTTGCTTTCTCCCAGCCTCGCGGTTAATAATTAAAGATTAAAACGTCGTTAGCTTGAAATTAGGGTTTTGCTTTTCGTATGCAAGGGCCTTTTCATCAAGTTGTTCTACAAATTCGATATTATAATCTGTATTATGTTCAACCATTAATAATGCTTCAGCTTCTGAATCGGCTTCAAGGTATAATGATTGAGTATTTTCACGAACCGGACGTTTAGTCTTATCAGCTTGGTAGTATACTTTAAAAGTCATACTGTTAAAAACTCCTTAATTAAAGATATTATGCAGTAATTTACCTTACTTATTCTATCACATATGACCTAATGTGTCCTAAATTTTCCTAACATGGTATTATTAAATAAAAGTAAAGGTCAAAGAGGTGTTTGGAAATGAGTATATTTATAATATGCATTATTGCGGCAATAATTGTTATTATCCTCTATCTAGCAATTCACCGGTTAGTTCTTAACCGTGCAACAATGATGGTTAGAAATAATGCACAAAAGGTAACTGATACGGCCTTAAATGATTGTTTAAAGAAATCTCTTCATTGGAATAAGAGCCTGGACTCGCAAATTGTTGCAGATGTATGGGGGAAAGGTGTTCTTGCGTTTGAATATCACTTTGACTATAAAAAGGATGATATTAGCTTGGACGACTTTACTAAACAAAAATTAGCAAGTTTGCTTGATGAGTATGCAAATCAACATCATTTGCAAACGGCGCCTAAAGCTAAGCAGGCATTTGTAATAACTGATTGGTGGACTTATGAGGGGATCCTTCACATTGACATAGCATATTTAGTTAATGAAGCAACAGTTGAATATATTGATGATTTAAAACGCTTAAATCAAAACAGTAAATAAAGAAAATAACAAAATGAAGTGCCCGGTAATTGTTAGATAGAAGCCTAACTATTACCGGGCGCTTTTTATATGGATAATACAGTTCTCAAGTGCTTTTTGCTAACTGATCATTACCGTATCAGCAGGAGCTTCAAATGGTTGTTCTTTATTGATGTGATCATAAAAAAGAACACCATGTAAATGATCGATTTCATGCTGGCAAACAATTGCCGGATAGTGCTTTAGCCGAACCTTATGTGTTTCACCATCAACATCTTGGTAACGTAAAGTAATTCGATCATGACGTGGGACGTATCCCGGAACGTCTTTATCAACTGAGAGACAACCTTCGCCTTCTGTAAGTGCACCGTATTGAACGGATTCGCTAACAATTACTGGGTTAATAATTACATCCTTGAATAATGGATCGCCATCTTCATCTGGTGAAGGGACTAATACTGCAGCCATTTGTTTTGAAACGCCAACTTGTGGAGCGGCAAGCCCAACGCCGGCCCGTAATTTATATTTTTCACATAACTCGGGATCTTGGCTAACTTCTAGATACTGCATCATATCTTTTGCTAATTTTTGGTCTTCATCAGATAGAGGAAATGAGACCTTAGCAGCCCGTTTGCGCAAAACAGGGTTGCCATCACGGGTAATATCTTTCATTAAATACATTACTCACTATACCTCCATTTAAAAATTCGTCATATATTAGTCTATCATATCTACCAGAAATTGCTAATAAAGATATATTTAGTTAAAAGAATATCATTTTATTAACGGAAACGTTTACTTTCGACAAGAAATTGCGACATTTTCGTTGATTAAGTTCATGAAAGCGCTTGTATTATTCAAACAATCAGTTATACTAGAAATGTAGGTAGGCAATCGCTTACATGATGTTAATTGGATTTGGAAAGGAATGTTAAATATGGCCAATACCAAAGCTGTTAATTTTGCTGAGATTAAAGCCAATGAAGGGGCTCCATATGCAAAGCCTGTACAGATTCTTGATGAAAACGGTAACGTTGTAAACAAGGACCTAATGGCTAATTTCAGTGATGATTTATTAGTTGATTTAATGAAGAAAATGGTTTGGGAACGTGCTTTGCATGAACAAACGATGAGTTTCTCTAAGCAAGGTCGTTTAGGCTTTTATGCACCAACCTGGGGTGAAGAAGCATCTGAAATGGGAACTGCTGCTGCATTTAAGAAGCAAGACTTCTTATTCCCAGCATACCGTGACTTGCCACAACTAATTCAACACGGGGCAACAGTTGCTCAAATGTACTTATGGTCAAAGGGGCACATCAAAGGAAACCTTTTTGATGCACGCGCTCTTCGTCCACAAATTATTATCGGTGCCCAAATGGTCGAAATGGCTGGTGGTGCACTTGGAATTAAGAAAAATGGTGAAGAAGATACTGTTGCCTATGCTTATACTGGTGAAGGTGGTTCTTCACAAGGTGATACTTATGAAGGAATGAACTTTGCTGGGGCATTCCAAGCACCTGCCGTATTTATTATTCAAAATAACGGTTGGGCTATTTCATTCCCACGTAAATTACAAACTGAAGCACAAACAATTGCACAAAAAGGTGTTGCCGCTGGTATCCCTGGTGTTCAAGTTGACGGAATGGATGTTTTGGCTTGCTATGAAGTTGCTAAGGAAGCTCGTGAATTTGCTGCTGCCGGTAATGGTCCTGTATTAATTGAAACGCTAACTTACCGGTTTGGTGCACACAGTTCTGCTGGTGACGATCCTAGTCGTTACCGGACAGATGAAGAAACAAAGCCATGGTTTGACAAGGATCCGCTAATTCGGCTTCGTAAGTACTTGACTAAGAATGGTCTTTGGTCTGAAGAAGAAGAACAAAAGTATACTGACGAATGCAAGCAAAGCTTTAAGGAAGCAATGAAGGAAGCTGACTCTGTAGAACCAGAAAAGGTTAGCGATATGCTGAAGCGGACATTTGAAGTTCCAACTCCAGATATTAAAGAACAAATTAAAAAGTACGAAGAAAAGGAGTCGAAGTAATCATGGCTAAAAAGACTTATATCAAAGCAATTACTGAAGGTATTGACATTGCTTTAGCCGAAGATCCTAAGACTTTAGTATTCGGTGAAGATGTTGGTAAAAATGGTGGTGTTTTCCGGGCTACAAATGGTCTTCAGGAAAAGTACGGTGTTGACCGGGTATTCAGTACACCACTTGCCGAATCAGGTATCTTAGGGATGTCAATTGGACTAGCAGCTACTGGCTGGCGTCCAGTTCCAGAAATTCAATTTATGGGCTTTACATTTGAAGCAATGGACTCAATTGCAGCTCAAATGTCACGGATGCGTTTCCAATACAATGGTACTCGCCATGCACCAATTACCATTCGGACTCCTTATGGTGGCGGAACCCATACTGCTGAATTACACGGGGATGATCTTGAAAACTTCTTCGTTGGTATTCCAGGATTACGGGTTGTTGCTCCAAGTTCAGCATATGATGCCAAAGGATTAATTATTTCAGCTATTGAAAATAATGATCCAGTTCTCTTCCTTGAGAACCTCCGTCTTTACCGTTCTGTAAAAGGCGAAGTTCCAGATGATAAATACACGGTTCCGTTGGATAAGGCTAATGTTGTCCAAGAAGGAACGGATGTAACGATTATCGCTTATGGTGGGGAAGTTTCCGAAGCACAAAAGGCTGCTAAGAAGTTAGAAAAGGATAATATTTCAGCTGAAATTATTGACTTACGTTCGCTTTATCCACTTGATACAGATACAATTTTTGAATCGCTTAAGAAGACTCACCGGGTTGTTATTGCTCAAGAAGCACAAAAGATGGCTGGCGTTGGTGCACAAGTAGCTTCAGCAATTTCTGAAGGGGCAATTATGTACCTTGACGCACCAGTTACCCGAGTTGCAGCTCCTAACTCAGTTTACCCATTCCCACAAGCCGAAAATGTATGGCTTCCAGGAGCACGTGAAATTGAGGATGCCGCACGTGAAGTAGTTAACTACTAATAGAGTGTGGATTAGAAAGGAAGATAATACGATATGGCATATATTTTTAGATTACCAGAAATGGGTGAAGGTTTAACTGAAGGTGACGTTGCATCTTGGCTCATTAAAGAAGGTGACAAGATTAAGGCGGATGATGCTTTAATCGAAATCCAAACTGATAAGTCAACTACTCAGTTGGTATCACCAGTTGATGGAACCGTTACTAAGTTATTTGTTAATGAAGATGACCATGTAGAGAAAGGCGACAAGCTTGCTGAAATCGATGATGGTAAGTCTGAAACAAGTACGAATGTAGAAGTTGAAGATAGCGATGATGATGAAGCACCAGCAGAGGAGCCAAAAGAAGAGGCACCAGCTGCTAAAGAAGAAAGTGCCGCACCAGCTCAAGGGGGAGTTGCACCATTAGCTGAACCTAATAAGTTAGTAATGGCAATGCCTTCTGTTCGTCAATATGCACGTGATAAGGGTGTTGATATTTCTCTTGTCCAACCAAGCGGTAATCATGGACAAGTCCTTAAAGAAGATATTGACAACTTTAATGGAGCTGCTGCAACCGCACCTGCTAAGAGCGAACAAACTGCTACATCAGCTGCTCCTGCTAAAGCTGCTGGAAACACGATTAAGCCATACGAGGGTGCTGGTGAAGATGCGGAAACGCGTGAACCATTGTCAAGCATGCGGAAGATTATTGCAAAGAATATGCGTAAATCCGTTGAAATTAGCCCAATGATTACATTGTTTGATGATGTTGAAGTTTCTAAGTTAATGGCTCAACGTAAGAAGTACAAGCCAGTTGCTGCAGAACAAGGTGTTCACTTAACCTTCTTACCATATGTAGTTAAGGCGTTAGTGGCAACGATGAAGAAGTTCCCAGAGTTTAACTGCTCAATCGACGACAGTACAATGGAATTAGTTCAAAAGCATTACTACAACATTGGGATTGCTACAAATACTGATCATGGTCTATATGTACCGAACATCAAGAAGGCTGATTCAAAGAGCATGATTGAGATCGCTAAGGAAATCGCGGATAATGCTCAAGCAGCCGAAGATAATAAGTTGAGCCCAGACTCAATGGCTGGTACATCAATGACGATTTCTAACATTGGTTCAATGCGTGGTAAGTGGTTTACTCCAATTATCAATCAACCAGAAGTTGCTATTTTAGGTGTTGGTACAATTGCTACTGAACCTATTGTTAACGAACAAGGTGAGATTGTTGTTGGTCACATGATGAAGCTATCATTGACTGTTGATCACCGGTTAATTGATGGTGGTTTGGGACAAAATGCCCTTAATTACTTGAAGAAGTTATTGCATGACCCTGAATTGCTTGCGTTGGAGGCTTAGGATAATATGGCTGATGTTGAACAAAAAGATACAGTAATCGTTGGTGGAGGTCCTGGTGGTTATGTTGCCGCTATTCGTGCTTCTGAATTAGGACAAAAAGTTACTTTAATTGAAAAGGGTGATCCAGGTCTTGGCGGTGTTTGCTTGAATGTGGGCTGTGTCCCTTCAAAGGCACTTATTGCGGCAGGACACCGTTATCAACAAACACTTGATTCTTCAGTTTATGGAATCTCAAAGACCGATGCCAAACTAGACTTCACAAAGACCCAAGACTGGAAGGATCACAAGGTTGTTGACCGAATGACTCGTGGTGTCAAGATGCTCTTAAAGAAGCATAAAGTTGAAATTATCGATGGGGAAGCAATCCTTGATAATGATCACCAGCTTCGGGTTATTAAGCCGGGTCCTAAACAATTTATGGACAACGATAATGGTCGGACAATTGCGTGGAAGAACCTAATCTTGGCAACCGGTAGTCGTCCAGTTGAAATCCCTCATTTTAAATTCGAAGGTCGGGTTATTGACTCAACTGGCGGACTTAACCTTAAAGAAGTGCCAAGTGAACTAGTTGTTATCGGTGGTGGTTACATTGGTACTGAATTAGCAGGGGCATATGCTAACTTAGGAGCACATGTAACAATTATTGAAGGTACAGACTCAATCCTAGGCGGTTTTGACCATGATATGGTTGATATTGTTGTTAAGAATCTTGAAAAGAAGGGTGTTGACATCGTAACGAAAGCGATGGCTAAGAACTCTCAACAAGATGATGACAGCGTAACCGTTACTTATGAAGTAGATGGTGCAGAAAAGAGTATTAAGGCTGACTATTGTATGGTATCAGTAGGTCGTAAGCCAAATACTGATGACTTTGGTCTTGACATGACCAGTGTTAAACTCAATGACCACCATCAAGTAATCGTTGACCAACAGGGGCGGACTAATGTACCTGGTATTTGGGCAATTGGTGATATTGTTCCAGGACCTGCTTTAGCTCATAAGGCGTTCTTTGAAGCAAAAACCGCTGCAGGAGCAATTTCAGGCAAGAATACAGCAAATGACTGGGTTGGCGTACCAATGGTTTGTTTTGCTGATCCTGAATTGGCTCAAGTCGGCATGACGCCAGATCAAGCAAAGGATAAGGGTATTGAAGTATCAACAGCTCAATTCCCATTTGCTGGTAACGCTCGTGCGGTTTCTCTTGATTCACCTGAAGGATTTATTCGCCTTATTTACACTAAAGATAAGAAGAACGTTATTGGTGCTCAAGGTGTTGGCCCAGGAGTAAGTGATCTTGCAGGGGAACTTTCATTAATCGTTAACTGTGGAATGAATGTTGAAGATGTTGCTTTGACAATTCATCCGCACCCAACATTGAATGAACCGGTTCAAGAAGCTGCAGATATTGCACTTGGGTTCCCAACTCATATTTAACAGAATCTTTCCTAAAAATTAGTTCAGGACGAAAAATATTCGTTCTGAACTTTTTTATATTCTTTTTATTGTCCTTAGTTTCTAATTTTTAGATTGGATTGTATAATACAAGTAGCAAAATAATGGAGGGTCAAAGAATGAATTCACAAAACTATAGTTATCCGCTTGATCCATCATGGACAACTAAAGAAATGGAGCAGGTAATTGCCATGTTCCGGGCGGTTGAAGATGCTTATGAAGTCGGCATTGACCGCAGTAAAGTCTTAGACTGTTACCGTACGTTTAAGCAAGTTGTTCCTTCAAAAGCTGAAGAGAAGCAACTTGGCCGAGAATTTGAAAAGAGTTCTGGCTATGTTCTTTACCAAGTTGTAAAAGCAGCGCAAGAATCGTCAGATAAGAAGATTAAAATGGTTGGGCGAGAAAATGATTAGTATTAAAGAGTTAGATCAGCAAGCCCAGCAAATAGTTCGTCAGGCGGGTCAAAACGCATTTGAAAAAATGGGAGAAGACTATCAGGTCGATATAAAAACAAATTATACGGATTTAGTAACGACAATTGATCGCGAAAATGAACAGTTGATAAACAATCAATTGCGTAAAATTGATCCAGATAGTCAGATTCTAAGTGAAGAGGGATTTGGTGACCGCCAAATAACTAACATGCAAGGACATGTGTGGATTGTTGACCCCATTGATGGAACAATGAATTTTGTCAAACAGCACAATAATTTTGCTGTTATGCTGGCATTATATGTTGATGGCAGTCCGGTACTTGGTTATATTCTTGATGTAATTAACGGCCGCCTTTATCATGGACGTCGTGGGGATGGTGTCTATGTTAATGATAAAAAAATTAATCAGCCAGCGAACCTCGGTCTACGTGAAAGTCTTTTAGCAATGAATAGAACGCTAACTTTGAGCGGTAACCCATCATTGAAAGAAATCGCACAAGAAGCAATTGGCTTAAGAATGTATGGCAGTGCTGGAATTGAAATGATTGATGTAATTACTGGGCAGCTGGGTGCTTATATTTCTAATTTAAAGCCATGGGATCTTGCTGCTGGCCGAATGTTGGCAGAAGAATTAGGCTTAGTTGTGAAATCAATTGACGGTCGATCCATTAATGTGTTATCATCTAATCTTGTATTAGTAGCAACGAGGCAGGTTAGTCGAGACATTCGACAGATCATCAATTAGTTGTCGAGGCTGTGACCGCGATGTCACAGTTTTTTTATGAAATTGGCTATTGATAAGCCGCTGCTGTTCGACTTAATAAAATAATGATATGACGAAAGGGAGAATCAAGTTTTGAAAACTCGTGACGACATTCGTAACATTGCGATTATTGCTCACGTTGACCATGGTAAGACTACTTTGGTTAACGAAATGTTAAAGCAATCAGATACTTTACCAGAACACTTTTCAATTGAAGATCGTGCGATGGATACTAACGCTATTGAACGTGAGCGTGGTATTACTATTCTTTCAAAGAATACTGCTGTTAAATATGAAGGCCACCAAATTAATATTTTGGATACACCAGGACACGCTGACTTCGGTGGTGAAGTTGAACGTGTTATGAAGATGGTTGATGGTGTATTGCTTGTTGTTGACGCATTTGAAGGAACAATGCCTCAAACACGGTTTGTTCTTAAGAAGGCACTTGAACAGCACTTAACACCAATCGTTGTAATTAATAAGGTTGACCGTAAAGGTGCACGTCCTGAAGAAGTTGTTGACGAAGTACTTGACCTCTTTATTGAATTAGGTGCTGATGAAGATCAACTTGACTTCCCAGTTGTTTATACTTCTGCAATGAACGGTACTTCAAGTTATGATTCAGATGTTTCTACGCAAGAACACACCATGAAGCCATTATTTGATACCATCATCAAGACAATCCCAGCACCAATTGACAACTCTGATGAACCGCTTCAATTCCAAGTTGCCATCTTGGATTACAATGATTTCGTTGGTCGAATTGGTATTGGTCGCGTTGTTCGTGGTAAGATCAAGGTTGGTGATAACGTTACTGTTATGAAGCTTGATGGTACCAAGCATAATTTCCGTGTTACTAAGCTTTTTGGTTTCTTCGGTTTGAAGCGTCTTGAGATTCAAGAAGCAAAGGCTGGAGACTTGATTGCTGTTTCAGGGATGGAAGATATTAATGTTGGTGAAACTGTTACTGATCCAAACCACCCAGAAGCACTTACTCCATTACGAATTGATCCGCCTACGCTTCAAATGACATTCCGGACTAATGATTCACCATTTGCCGGCCGTGAAGGTAAGTTTGTTACTGCTCGTCAACTTGAAGATCGCTTACGTCATGAATTACACACAGATGTTTCATTACGTGTTGATGACACTGATGAACCAGGTGCATGGACTGTTTCTGGTCGTGGCGAGTTACACCTCTCCATCTTGATTGAAACAATGCGTCGTGAAGGATATGAACTTCAAGTTTCTCGTCCAGAAGTTATTTATCGTGAAATTGATGGTACAATGTGTGAACCATTTGAAGAAGTTCAAATTGATACACCAGATGAGTACACCGGTGCCGTAATTGATAGTTTAGCTAAGCGAAAAGGTGAAATGAAGAACATGGAACCTTCTAAGAACGGTCAAACTCGGTTGATTTTCTTGGCACCTTCACGGGGATTAATTGGTTACTCTACAGAATTTATGACAATGACTCGTGGATACGGGATTATGAACCATACTTTTGAAAAGTACGCCCCAGTTATTAAGAACTGGAACCCTGGTCGTCAAAAGGGTACCCTTGTTTCAATGAATGCTGGTAAGGCTACTACCTACGCAATGATGGGTATTGAAAGCCGTGGACAGTTATTGATTGATCCAGGTACGGAAGTATATGAAGGTATGATTGTTGGTGAAAACAGTCGTGAAAATGACATCACTGTTAACATCACCAAGGGTAAGAACTTGACAAACGTTCGTGCTGCAGGTTCAGACGAAATGGCTCATATCAAGACTCCTACTCACTTCTCCCTTGAAGAATCACTTGAATTCTTAAACGAGGATGAATATTGTGAAATTACACCTGAAAATATTCGTCTTCGGAAAAAGATTCTTAATACTAATGCACGGGAAAAGGAAGCAAAACGTCGTCGTGCTGCTTCACGGAAGTAAATATTTAAAAAAGCTTGGGAGGCTGACTGGCTTCTCAGGCTTTTTTTTGTTGTATAATAATGATTGTATTTTATCTTTAGGTAGGTGCACTTTGTGAGTAAAAAGAAACTAAGATTCCGTAAGATTCGTTCTGTATGGAATAATATCCGCTACCTTGATTATTACATTTTGGTCCCATACCTTGCTTTATGTTTGATTGGGATTGTAATGGTCTATTCTGCGAGTGCTTCCATTGAGATGCAAAATGGTGGATCACCGCTAGGATATCTAATAAAACAAACAATATATGTCTTAATAGGTGTAACGGTAATGGCAATTTTAGCTAATTACCCTTTAAGACATTACCGTACGCCGAAGTTTTTGCGTGATTCAACGTTAGTGGTCGGTGCGCTCCTTGTAATCGTACTAGTATTTAGTAGGGCGGTTAATGGGGCAAAGGGCTGGATATCTTTAGGATTCTTTAATATCCAGCCAGTTGAAATCTGCAAATTATATTTTATTTTGTATTTGTCAGATCGCATGGATAAAATTCGTCAACGTGGACAGCATTTTACGACTGATGCTAAAGGACCCTGGCTAATTGTAATTGTATTTCTTGGCTTAATTGTGATTCAACCTGACATCGGGGGGATGGCAATTAATGCCGCAATTATTGCTATTATGCTTTTAGCAGCTGATTATAAGTGGGGATTTGGATTAGGGATAATTCTTGTGCTACCTGCTGTAGGTTATCTGGGCCTTGAAAGACTAGTGGAAACTGGAATGCTTCAGGGTGGCGGATATCAAGTTGCTCGTTTTGTCGCGTTCTTAAATCCGTTTGGAAATGCGAGCGGGTCAGGAAGCCAATTAGTTAACTCCTATTACGCAATCAGTAACGGTGGCGTGTTTGGTGTTGGTCTTGGAAATAGTATCCAAAAGTTAGGATATCTTCCAGAACCAAATACCGATTTCATTATGTCGATTACTAGTGAAGAACTAGGATTAGTAGGTGTTACTGTGATTTTGGTTACCTTATTATTTTTGATTTGTCGGATAATTCAGGTTGGGGTCCGTGCTGACAGTTTATATGAAACATTGATTTGCTACGGCTCTGCTACATTCTTAACGGTTGAAACACTTTTTAATATTGGTGGGGTTCTCGGCTTATTGCCGATTACAGGAGTTACTTTTCCATTTATTAGCTATGGTGGTTCAAGTATGTTGATCTTATCAGCTACTGTCGGAATTGTAATGAATATTAGTATGCAGCAAAATCGTGAACGGTTAGTGATGGGAAAGCCATTTATTCCAGAAGCGGGAGGCGAAAAGGATGTTTAAATTAATTCCGCGTCGATCGCTAATAATTTATATTAATAATAACCGTGTAATTCGGGCACTGCGTCATTATGGTCAAATTGATTACATTTCACGCCGAATGCATTATGTGGTAATGTATGTAGACCAGAGTGACGTTGAAAAGATAAAGGAAAAGGTAAGTCGATTACGTGCGGTAAGAAAAGTCGAATTATCAGCACGCCCAGATTTAGATCCAACTTTAACGGATCTTGAAGTAACAGGGCTTTATCGACTACATGATGAGGATGATAAGAAATGAGAGTAGTTGCAGGAGACTTTGGTGGTCGTAAACTTAGTGCTGTTCCTGGAATGACAACACGACCAACAACAGATAAAGTGAAAGAAGCTTTATTTAATATTATTGGTCCTTATTTTGATGAAGGAACAAGTCTTGATTTGTATGCGGGAAGTGGCGGTCTAAGTATTGAAGCTGTTTCACGTGGTATCAAGCGGGCAGTTCTTGTTGACCGTCAGTATCAAGCAATTAAAACGATCAAAAAGAATATTGCTGTTACAAAGCACGAGGAACAGTTTGATGTCTATAAGATGGATGCCCATAAAGCATTAAATTTATTTAAAAAAGATGGTTTAAGATTTAATTTAGTATTTTTAGACCCTCCATACGCTAAGCAACAAATTGTTAATGACTTAACAAAAATGGTAGAGAATGATTTGCTGGCAGATGATGCCATTATAGTTGCCGAGACTGATCAAAATGCAAATTTACCAACTGATTTATCCGGATTTAGATTTATTCGTCGGCAAGAATATGGAATAACGGTATTGACTATTTATCAACGTGAAAGGAAGTAAGAATAATGAAAGTTGCAGTATTTCCAGGATCCTTTGACCCATTAACTCTTGGACACTTGGACCTAATTAAGCGGGGGAGTGCCCTGTTTGATCAATTGGCAGTTGCGGTTATGACAAACGAGAGCAAGAATCCATTGTTTACCGTGGAAGAACGAGTGGCGCAAATTAAAGAAGCAGTTAGCGGATTAGATAATGTTTCTGTTATTACAACAGAAGGTTTAACAGTTAACCTTATGAATCGGATTGGTGCCGATTATTTAATGCGCGGTCTCAGAAATACAACCGATTTTCAGTATGAACGGGATATCGCGGCAATGAATAACTTTTTGGATGATCAGTGCGAAACGGTCTTCTTCCTTGCAAAGCCAGAATATCAGCATTTATCAAGTAGCTTACTAAAGGAAGTCACATCAGCTGGTGGTGACATTTCTGCTTACTTACCAGCCAATATTAACGAAGCATTGAAAAAACGGCTAGCAGAACGCGAAATGTTACGGGTTAAGCAAGATAATGAAGAAACAAGATAATGTAATATTACGACGAATCGGTGTCGTTTTAGGACTGGTTCTACTATTAGGATGTTTCCTGTTTTGGCCGTTAAATTCATACATTGAAAGTCCCGGTACGGCAGCTGATTTACAATCATTTGTAAAAATAAAAGGGCATCCAGATCGCTATAAGGGTAGTTTTATGTTAACTTCGGTCGCAATTCAACGTGCTCACCCAGCTACTTATTTATATGCGAAAATGGTACCATATATGTCGATTGAAAGTGCCGATGATGTAACGGGTGGACAAAATAGCGCAACCTTTGACCGTGTCCAAAAGTTTTACATGGATAGTTCAATTAATGAGGCAATTGCGGTAGCTTATCAAGCAGCGCATCAGAAAGTAGATCGGCATTATTTAGGGATCTATGTTCTTCAGGTCCAGCCTAATTCCAAATTTAAACGTGATATTCATGTCGGCGATACAATTACTAAGGTTGATGGACGACACTTTAATACGGCGCAAGGATTTCAAAAGTACATTGCTGCTAAAAAAGTTGGTACACCATTAGCAGTTACCTATACTCGCGATGGTAAAACTAAAACGGTAACCCACCCACTAGTCAAAATTGCCAATACCAATAAAACCGGAATAGGGATTATTTTAACGAATAACATGCAGGTAAAAACAAAGATTCCGGTTAAGGTTGATGCTGGGCAATATGGGGGGCCTTCTGGCGGACTGATGTTTAGTTTGCAGATTTATCAACAAATTAGCGGTAAAGATTTACAGCATGGTCGTAAAATAGCTGGAACAGGAACAATAAGTTCAGATGGAACAGTAGGTGAAATTGGTGGTATTGATAAAAAGGTGATTGCTGCCCATCGTGCTGGCGCAACAATTTTCTTTGCTCCATATATCAAGCCAACAAAAGAAATCTTAAAATATGAAGAAGGCCATATGACCAATTATCAAATGGCGAAAAAAGCAGCTAAGAAATATGCTCCAGGAATGAAAGTTGTTCCAGTAACTTCTTTTGACGAAGCTGTAAACTACTTACAGACACATAAATAACTAAAAAAGTGTGATACCAGAATTGGATCACGCTTTTTTAATGCAAAAATTAAATTTTTACGTATTTATAATATAGGGGGGTGAAAGGATGGAACAATTAGCAGCGATTTGGGACCGGTATCGGCTGCAAATAATTATCTTAATGATTATAGCCGCTATTGGTGGATACTGGGTAACTAGCAGACATGATAACGATTTGCCTATTTCAAATACAAATACTAATGCTGTTTTAGCAAGTAGTGATAGCAGAGAGAGTATGATGAATTCTAAGCCGGCTAAGTCATCAGTGGCAATTGATATAAAAGGTGCGGTGAAAAGACCGGGCGTTTATCAATTAAAAGCAGAAGATCGCGTAAATGAAGCATTAAGTATCGCTGGCGGGCCGTTACCCAATGCTGATTTGCGCCAAGTAAACCTAGCTAAACAACTGACTGACCAGCAAATGATCTATATACCGGTCCAAGGTGAAACCATTCAAGGACCAGTTGAAACAGGCACTTCTTCTGTAGATGGAGGCCAAGCTGCTAACTCTTCAATGGTGAATTTAAATACCGCAACTAAAGAACAACTGTGCCAAATTACAGGAATTGGCGATAAAAAAGCAGATTTGATTTTACAATATCGCCAGGATCACGGTCAATTTAAGAACGTTGAAGAACTAAAAGAGATAAACGGCTTTGGTGATAAGACGGTTGCTAAATTGAAAGATCACTTATCTGTCTAATTTTTAATTTGATGAAAGTTTTTGCTATACTATACTTCAAATAAAGAGGAGTGAAATATTATGAAACAGAGAATTGGTTGGGATCAGTATTTTATGATTCAAGCAGCATTACTAGCATCGCGGAGTACTTGCAATCGTCTGTCGGTCGGGGCTGTTTTGGTGCGTGATAAGCGAATAATTGCCGGCGGATATAATGGTTCTGTTGCAGGAGATGATCATTGTATAGATGAAGGCTGCTATTTACGAAATGGACATTGTGTGCGAACCATCCACGCAGAAATGAATGCATTATTACAATGTGCAAAGTTTGGCGTTTCTGCAGATGGGGCGAGCCTTTATGTAACTGATTTTCCCTGTTTACAATGTACAAAGAGTTTATTACAGACTGGGATTAAGGAGATAAATTATATTCGTAATTACCATAATGATGACTATGCAATGAAATTAATTAAACTAAAAAATGTTGAACTTCATCAAATTAAATTAGATAGTAATATTTTAGAACAGGTAAATCTGGATCAATACATTAATCCAGAGCAGAATTAGCATATCCATCATTTTTGGATTTTTCCAGCGTTGACTGCTGGATTAGTAACCGCTAGTTTTTTCGGTTCACACTGGTTAGTTTTTTTGTTGCTACTACTATTTTTTCGCTTACTTAAATTAAAGCGTAAAATAGTGCTGAGGATTAGCAGCCTGATATGTGTTTTAATGCTGGGCTTTTGTTTGGTAGTAAAGCGAAATTTGGCGATGAGAGCGGCCAGTGAGCAGGTGAAAATTAAGCAGACGTTATTGGTATACCCAGATAATTTAAAGATTTCTGGAAATTTCATGACGGGGATTGCAAAAGATTTGCGTACTGGGCAACAGGAACTAATTTCTTTCTCGTTAAGATCGAGGCAACAGGCGAATTATATTAATAATCTAACAAAAACTTCTGTTTGGGAAGTTGATGGTCAAATCCAACCAATAATTCCAAATACAAATGAGAATCAATTTGATAAATTGCACTATAGTTACCATCTCCGGATTTGTAACGAATTCCGAATTGATCGAATAATGCTGATCGCTGAGCATGATCATGGAATGAAGAGAATATGTCATGAATGGAGAAAAAAGCTCAGTTTATATTTTAATCGCTTACCATATCCAATTAATGCTTATTGCCAGCAACTAATCATTGGTAACAGTAATGAGGATTCTGCAGAATTAATGATTAGTGTTAAGAAATTAGGACTATTGCATTTGTTCTGTATTTCGGGGATGCATATTGTGCTCTTAACAGTTTTGCTTCGGCGAATATTGGTTCAATTATGGTGGACAAGAGAAATAATTGATTTATTTTTGATTCTCTTATTACCTGTTTACCTAATTATCGGTGGAGGAGCAACGAGTTTAATCCGGGCGACAATAATGGCAGAACTAGGGTTACTTCACGAATATCTTCATTTAGATCAGCTTGACGGGTGGTCCATTAGTTTATTAATCGGTTTAATGATTGACCCAATGCTGCTACTAACTTTAGGGGGCCAGTTAAGCTATTTATTATCCTTTGTATTACAAGTGCTTCCATCATCAATTCATGGGTTTAAACAGTCTCTCTTTTTGAATTTAATAAGTTTACCCTCATTGTTGAGTTACGTATACGAAGTTCATTTTTTAAGCTTTTTAGTTAGTTATTTAATTATTCCGTTATTTGGCGCTATTATTTTTCCAGCTGTGTTAATTGGCGCAGTTAGTTTTAATATTTGCCCGTTCTTAACGTATGTGATTAATAGTGGTTTGCGACATTTTCAACATCTGTTAGACTGGTTATCAAGTTTTCCGGGAATGATTCATTTTGGCAAGCCACCATTATTATTGGCAATATTACTATTCTTGCTAACATTATTAGTATTCTCTCAAGGATTTTCACCCCAATTATGGCAAGTACTAATTTTAATGTATGTTATAACTGGAGGAATTATTCACTTTCCGTTTAATGGGGAAGTTACTTTTGTTGATATTGGTCAAGGTGACTCCATAATTATTCGTGAACCATTTAACCGCCGTGTGTTAATGATCGATACTGGAGGCAAGTTAAACTTTAGAAAGCCTGAGTGGGCTAATGTGGGAAACCACCAAAATGATGCACAACGAATAACGATTAATTACTTAAAAAGCAAGGGGATAAGCCATTTAGATGCGATTTATTTGAGTCATCACGATACTGATCATGTTGGATACTTAACGACAATTTTAGATAATATGAAGGTGAAATGTATAATTGTTCCGGCTGGTATGGAACAGCAGGCTAGTTTTCTTAATAAGGTTAATTGCGCTAACCAAAAGGCAGTAAGGATAATTCCGGTGACTAATGCGATGAAAATTCCTAAGCTGCCGTTACAGATCTTACATCCTTTTACAACTGGAGAAGGGAAAAATGAAGATTCATTGGTTTTAACTGGAAATTTTGGTGGTAAAACTTTTCTTTTTACTGGCGATTTGGATCAGCAAAATGAACAAAAAGTAATTCAAAAATATCCACAATTAAAAATTGATATTTTAAAAGCAGGGCATCATGGGAGTAAGACGTCTAGTAACCTGTCTTTTCTTCAAACGATTGGCCCTAGGTATGCAATAATTTCTGCTGGACGTTTTAATCGGTATCATCACCCAGATAAAATAACAATTGATCATTTTCAAATGTTAAATATAAATTATTTATCGACGCAACGTTTTGGAATGATACAATATATATACTTTGGTCAAAAAGGAAAATTGAAAACTACATTGAGGGGAGATGAAACAAAATGGACGTTACCCAATTATCTGCGCAACTAAAAACAAAGACGCCAGCGATGGTATATTTAGTTCTAGGAACTCAACAGGTACTTCAACAAGAAGCAATTGATAAATTTATAGGACTTATTCCTGAAAACGAACGTGTTATGAATATTGGGCGTTATGACATGGAAACTACACCATTAGCAGTAGCTTTAGATGATGCGATGGCAACCCCTTTTTTTGGTGAACGGCGCTTAGTTATCGTTAATAAGCCTTTTTTTCTAACAGGCGAAAAAAAACATTCGAAAGTTGAACATGACTTAGATAGCTTAAAAAAGTATCTTGAACATCCAGAATCGTCAACAATTCTTGTATTTACAGCACCTTATGAAAAACTTGATGGACGCAAAGGAATTGTAAAACAATTAAAAAAGACAGCAGTCCTAGTTGATGCTAGTCCCCTTAATGAGCAACAAGCGCGGCAAAAGGTATCACAACAATTAGCAACTGATGATTTTGAGATTACGTCAGGGGCATTAGATGAATTGGTCCAGCGAACAAATGCAGATTATGAAATGATGAATGCTAATTTGGCAAAATTAAAGATTTTAGCATATCAAGGGAAAAAAATCGATCAACAAATGGTCGCAGCATTGGTTCCGCAATCATTGGATGAAAATGTTTTTGACTTAGTAACGGCCGTCCTCCAACATAATCAAACGAGAGCTTTAGATTTGTATCAACAACTACTTGCAGGACAGCAGCCACCATTAAGAATAAATGCGGTTCTAGTAGGGCAGTTCCGTTTATTGATTCAAATTAAAACCTTAAGCAATCGCGGCCTCAGTCAGGGAAGTTTAGCAAGTAAGCTCAACGTTCACCCTTATCGAGTTAAGCTTGGCTTAAAGACTATTCGTAATTTTTCAATGGAAAGTCTTGAAAATGCTTATTTAGGTTTAATTCGGATAGAACAATCGTTAAAAACGACTCAACGTGATCCTTCATTGCTGTTTCAGTTGTTTATGTTGCAATATTCTCAACAAAATAAAAAACAATTGATTAAGAAATAGAATCTTTTTAGAAAAATCCCTAGAGTTAAGTCAAAATTAGCTCTAGGGATTTTTGCTATGTAAAGATAAAATGGTCTAATTATTTGCATTTTGAGTGAAATTTAAAAATAAAAAGAGCAACCATTAAATTTAGTTGCTCCTTTTATTTACTTAGCGTAACGTGCTGAAAGACGTGACTTGTCACGTGCAGCCTTGTTAGCCTTGATAAGACCCTTAGAGTGGGCACGGTCAATTGCTGAGATAGCAGCCTTGTATAAGTCATCAAGGTTATCTGCGCCAGCAAGCTTTGCCTTGTCGAACTTCTTAATAGCAGTCCGCATTTGGCTTAATTGTGAAGCATTCCGTGCTTCAGCTTTTTCACTAGTCCGAACACGTTCAATTGCTGATTTGATGATTGGCATGAGTTTCACCTCCGTTACCCGATTTTCAGTTGACCAGAATTTTCAACATTTGTCATTATACAAAAGACTAGCCAGCAATGCAATAGCTAACGCGGATCAAGTCAAAATTTACTAGAAATAGTTGCATCATTAAGAAATATTATGTATATTTGTATAGGTTACTTCAATAAAGTAGCAATTGCCTCTTCTCAGTTTAGCGATCCTCACCGACGTTATACTTAGAACTTAGGCGGATAAATATTGAAAGGTGGGAAAATAGCATGGCTATTTCAAAAGAACGTAAAGATCAAATTATTAAGGAATTTGCAACACACGAAGGAGACACTGGTTCAACACAAGTTCAAGTTGCTGTTTTAACTGCAGACATTAACGAATTGAACGACCACCTTCGTACACACAAGCATGATTACCACTCACAACGTGGTTTAATGAAGAAGATCGGTCACCGTCGTAACTTATTAGCTTACTTACGTCGGACTGACTTACCTGCATACCGTGAACTTATTCAAAAGTTAGGCTTACGTCGGTAATTACTATTGCCCAGGCACTCTACCTTTACTTGAAGGTAGGGTGTTTTTGTTTTTATTCCATAATTCTCATTGATTGTGGTAAGATATTTATAGCTATTATGAACGATAGAAAATTCTTACTGATATACGATTAGTTAGTAAGAGGTTCAAAACTAAATATCAAAGGAGCCAAATCAATGAATAATAATATTAAGATTATTCCTTTTGGTGGTGTACGTGAAAATGGAAAAAACATGTATGCCGTTGAGATTGAAGACCAAATTTTTATTTTAGATACTGGGTTAAAATACCCAGAAAATGAGCTAATGGGGATAGATGTTGTCATTCCTGATTGGGAATATTTACGTGAGCATAAGGATAGAATTGTTGGTGTCTTTTTAACTCATGGACATGCTGACTCGATTGGCGCTTTGCCATACTTCTTAATGGACTTTAATGTTCCGGTCTTTGGTAGTGAAATGACAATTGCTTTAGCAAAGCTGGCGGTTAAGAGCCACAAAGAAGTTAAGAAATTTAAGGATTTCCATGTTGTAGATGCCTCAACCGCGATTGATTTTAACGATGTGACTGTTTCTTTCTTCCAGACAACTCACACAATTCCTGAAACATTGGGAATTGTCTTAGAAACTAAGGCAGGGAATATTGTATACACTGGGGACTTTAAGTTTGATCAAACCGCTAAAAAGGGTTATCAGACAGATTTAGCACGATTAGCCGAAATTGGTTCACAAGGAGTGTTAGCGCTTTTAAGTGATTCTGCTGGGGCTGGAATCACAGGAGCATCTGCCCGAGAACAAGATATTGGTGAGTATATTAAAGAAACTTTCAAGTATCAAAATGGCCGGATTATTGTTGCTAGTGTTGCATCTAATATTATGCGTGTTCAGCAAATTATTAATGCAGCAATTGCAGTAGATCGAAAAATTGTCTTGTCCGGTGAAGATATTGAACAAATTATTGATACCGCAATGGATTTGGGTAAATTAGACTTGCCGGATGATCTTTTTATTAGCCGAAAAGAAGCTGAAAAATTAGAGCCTAATCAGGTTGTTATTTTGGAGACTGGTAAAATGGGTGAGCCAATCAAATCCTTGCAGCAAATTGCTAATGGCGATAACCCTAATTTACAACTAACAGGGACAGACCTTGTGTTTGTAACAACAACTCCTTCGTATGCGCAAGAGACAGAAGTGCAAAAGACAAAGGATATGATTTATCGGACGGGAGCAGAAGTTAAATTTATCTCTGATGATTTAAATCCTTCTGGACATGCTAATCAAAATGATGAACAGTTAATGTTAAACTTCATGAAGCCAAAATTCTTTATTCCTATTCAGGGAGAATATCGGTTGTTGGATCGTCATGCTGAATTAGCAGAGGAAGTTGGAATCCCTAAAGAAAATATCTTTATTGTTAATAAAGGGGACGTTTTAACTTATAAAAACGGTAAATTCCATGTTGGTGAACATATCGATGTAAGTAATACGATGATTGATGGTACGGGTGTTGGTGATATTGGTAATATTGTTCTCCGTGATCGGCGTGTTCTGTCTGAAGATGGGATTTTTGTTGTTGTAGCAACAATCGATCGCAAGAAGAAGAAAATTGTGGCCCGTCCGCAAATTACATCTCGTGGTTTTGTGTTTGTTAAGACTAATCGTCAACTTATGCAACAAAGTGCGGACCTGGTAGAAAAGATTGTTCAAGAAAATCTTGACCAAAAAGAGTTTGATTGGAGTCACTTAAAACAAGATGTTCGTGATAAGCTGAACCGTTTCTTATTCGATCAGACAAAGCGTCATCCGGTAATCTTACCAGTAATTATGGAAATTAATCAGCATGCAAAGAGAAATAAGAATGTTGCTGAGAAAAAAGAAGAAGCTCCAGCAAAACAACGGTCAAATAAAGAGCATCATCGTGGTCGTGGCAGAAAGCGAGCGGCAAGAGAAAATAAATAGTTACAAGTGATGTTGCTATTATGCTAATAGGCTGGGAAAAAGCAAAAAGTTTTTTCTCAGCCTTTATGCATTTCAATAATTAAATTTCTTTTTATGTGAATATATATTTGAACGTGTCATAATTAAAAATGATGAAGATTGCATTTGATTTAGAAAAAGGGTGATACGATGAATGAAGCCCAGCAAGATAAATACCTTCAAGCCAAAAAATTAGTTGACGAAGAGCAGTGGCAAGATGCTAGTGAAATTTTAGAGGGACTTGTAACTGAAGTCGATGATTCTGAAGTAGGGCGATTAACTATTATTGCCCTATATCATACACAGCAGTTCACAAGGGCATGTACGTATTTATTTGAGTATTTAGAAGTGATGTTTGATGATTTTACAGATGCTCAGATTGCTATTAGTATTTTAGTTCAAAATGAATTGTTTATTTTAGCAAGGCAGGTAATTAGTAGCCTTTCCCAATGGCAAGATGAGTTACTGTCCTTAGTAGTTGCAGGCGAAGAAAAGTCACGACAAGAATACCAGGAGACACTGCAGGCACGATTGCGAGACTTTTACCATCTAGGCGATTATTCTCTTACTGAGCAGCAGAGCAGGTTGCAAGCAGGCTTTAAATTACCATTAAATGAATTCATTACAGGCTCTAAATTTTTACTTCGTGATCCATATACTCATCCGCTTGTAAAATCAAGTTTAGTTGAATTACTGTGTAAATTACAGGTGAATGATCCGGTTACTATTTATTGGCTAGATAAAACTGAATACACTGTAATACCAGCCGATTTATTGCCGTTGAATGGATTGCCAATTGTTGCTGAGGGAAAAAGATTAATTTCAATTAAATGCGGAAACCAGAATCCTCAAACGGAAAGGTTAGCAAATCAAGAATTTCAGCTGCAGGCAATGTTTTTATATCCGCGGGTAGAACAAACGATTGTTGATATTGATGAATGGATTAATATTTTAATTGGGCGAATTGAAGGAAAAACAATTGAAGAAAAGTCTGATGCAGCTAAGTGGCAATCCCGTTTAGGAGAACAGATTGATGAATTAATGGAAAAACATTAGTCAAATACATTTACAAATGCGCAGATAGTTGATATTATATTTAAGAATTCTTCTTCAGAGCCTAAGATTAAAGCTTTCAATTGGCGAAAAGAAGTTGTACAATATGTATAAGGGTATGTCGGCCACCGTTTATGGTGTGCTGGCATTATACTTGTAAATTATCAGGAGGTTTTCATTAATGGCTGAAAAAGAACATTATGAACGTACAAAACCCCACGTTAACATTGGTACTATTGGCCACGTTGACCACGGGAAGACTACTTTAACTGCTGCTATTACAAAGGTATTGGCAGCCAAAGGTTTAGCAAAGGCAGAAGATTACGCTGATATCGATGCTGCTCCAGAAGAAAAGGAACGTGGTATCACTATCAACACTGCCCACGTTGAATACGAAACTGAAAAGCGTCACTACGCACATATCGATGCCCCTGGACACGCTGACTACGTTAAGAACATGATCACTGGTGCTGCACAAATGGATGGTGCTATCCTTGTTGTTGCTGCTACTGATGGTCCTATGCCACAAACTCGTGAACACATTCTTCTTGCTCGTCAGGTTGGTGTTCAATACATCGTTGTCTTCTTAAACAAGACTGACTTAGTTGACGATGACGAATTAGTTGACTTAGTTGAAATGGAAGTTCGTGACTTACTTAGCGAATACGATTTCCCTGGTGATGATATTCCAGTTATTCGTGGTTCCGCTCTTAAGGCACTTGAAGGTGACCCAGAACAAGAAAAGGTTATCCTTCACTTAATGGATGTTATTGATGATTACATTCCAACTCCAAAGCGTCCTACTGACAAGCCATTCATGATGCCTGTCGAAGACGTATTTACTATCACTGGTCGTGGTACTGTTGCTTCTGGTCGTATCGATCGTGGTACTGTTAAGATTGGTGACGAAGTTGAAATCGTTGGTTTAACTGATGACGTTCTTAAGTCAACTGTTACTGGTTTGGAAATGTTCCACAAGACTCTTGACCTTGGTGAAGCTGGGGACAACGTTGGTGTACTTCTTCGTGGTATTTCACACGATCAAATCCAACGTGGTCAAGTTTTGGCTGAACCAGGTTCAATCCAAACTCACAAGAACTTCAAGGGTGAAGTTTATGTTATGACCAAGGAAGAAGGGGGTCGTCACACTCCATTCTTCTCAAACTACCGTCCACAATTCTACTTCCACACAACTGATGTTACTGGTACTATTGAATTACCAGATGGTGTAGAAATGGTTATGCCTGGTGATAACGTAACATTCACTGTTGAATTACAAAAGCCAGTTGCCCTTGAAAAGGGTCTTAAGTTCACTATTCGTGAAGGTGGACACACTGTTGGTGCCGGTGTTGTATCTGACATCTTAGACTAATTTTAAGTGCATGTGCGCTAAAAAGGCTTGGGTTTTCCCAAGTCTTTTTTCTTTAGGAGATTTATTTGAAAAATAACTAGTTGATCAGCTCGCAATAAGTTGCAATTACTGGTCTCCTACGGTAAACTAATATAGTATGTAAAGACTAATTGTTTTTATTAATTAGTCAAATTGATTTGTTATTGGAGGAAATAAAATGTCAGCAAAATGGGAACGCGATAGCGATGCCAGCAAAGGTACATTGACATTTGAAATTGATGTCGACACTATTAACAAGGGAATTGACGAAGCATTCGTTGAAACTCGTAAAAAGATTACTGTTCCGGGCTTCCGGAAGGGTCGTGTCCCACGTCAAATCTTTAACCAAATGTACGGTGAAGAATCATTATATCAAGATGCATTAAACAAGGTATTGCCTGATGCATATAACGAAGCTGTAAAGGAAACTAATATTCAACCTGTTGATCAGCCTAAGATTGATATTAAGAGTATGGAAAAGGGTCAACCATGGGTATTAACTGCTGAAGTTGACGTTATGCCAGAAGTAAAATTAGGTGAATATAAGGGCATGGAAGTTCCAGCTCAAGACACTACTGTTACTGATGCTGATGTTGATGATGCACTTGAAACTAAGCGTCAACAACAAGCTGAACTTGTATTAAAAGAAGACAAGCCAGCTGAAAAGGGTGACACAGTTGTTATTGACTATACTGGTAGTGTAGATGGCAAGAAGTTTGATGGTGGTTCCGCAGAAAACTATTCTCTTGAATTGGGATCAGGATCATTCATCCCTGGATTTGAAGATCAATTGATTGGTCACAATGCTGATGAAGATGTTAATGTAAATGTTACTTTCCCTGAAGATTACCATGAAAAGTCTCTTGCAGGTAAAGACGCATTATTCGAAGTTAAGATCCACGAAATCAAGGAAAAGCAATTACCAGAACTTGATGATGATTTTGCAAAGGATGTTGACGAAGACGTTGATACTTTAGCAGAATTGAAGGAAAAGACTAAGAAACAACTTCAAGAAGAAAAGGATAACCAAGCAAAGGCTGCTATTGAAGATGCTGCTATCAACAAGGCTGTTGCCAATGCTGAAATTGAAGATATTCCACAAGCAATGCTGGACGATGATACTAACCGTCAAATGCAACAATACTTAGCTGGAATGCAGCAACAAGGAATTAGTCCTCAAATGTACTTCCAAATTACTGGTACAAAGGAAGAAGACTTGAAGAAGCAATTTGCTAATGACGCTGCGCAACGTGTAAAGACTAATCTTGTATTAGAAGCAATTGTTGACGATGCTAAGTTAGATGCTACTGAAGACGAAATTGCTAAGGAAGTTTCTGATCTTGCTAAGCAATACGGAATGGAAGAAGATGCTGTGAAGAAGGCATTATCAAACGATATGTTAACTCATGACATCAAGATCCGGAAGGCAGTTGACTTGGTTGCTGATTCAGCAAAGCAAGTTAAGGACGATAAAAAGTCTGACAAATAAGTAATTAGCTTAATGATTACTAATCAAAATGTCCAATCACTTTGATTGGGCGTTTTTTTTGCCAAGGAGAGTTTAATTAGTCGAAATTAAACGGTAATTTTGTTATTATGTTTTAATAAGTCTTAGAGGAGGTCCATTTATGTTTGAAGATACCAGTGGTATGGATTCAGTTCACTGTTCATTTTGTGGAAAATCACAGGATGAAGTAAAAAAAATTGTTGCTGGTCCTGGTGTTTATATTTGTAACGAATGTGTAGACCTTTGTAAACAAATTATTGATCAAGAACTAGCAGAAGATGAAGCAAAAAAGGCATTTCGTGTTCCAACGCCAGAAGAAATTGTTACAGAACTTGATGATTATGTAATTGGTCAAGGCGATGCAAAGAAAACATTAGCAGTTGCTGTCTATAATCACTATAAGCGTGTCAATGCAATGATGAGTGGCGATAACAACGATACTGAATTGCAGAAAAGTAACATTGCAGTGATTGGGCCAACAGGTTCAGGGAAAACATATCTTGCCCAATCATTAGCACGAATCCTTAATGTACCGTTTGCTATTGCAGATGCAACTACCTTAACTGAAGCTGGTTATGTGGGTGAAGACGTTGAAAATATTATCCTAAAGTTGCTCCAGGCGGCTGAATTTGATGTTGAACGAGCAGAAAAAGGGATAATCTACATTGACGAAATTGACAAAATTGCTAAGAAAAGTGAAAACGTCTCAATTACCCGTGATGTTTCAGGTGAAGGAGTTCAGCAAGCCCTATTAAAGATTCTTGAAGGGACAATTGCTAATGTACCGCCTCAGGGAGGACGAAAGCATCCACAGCAAGAGTTTATTCAAGTAGATACTAAAAATATTCTCTTTATTGTAGGTGGAGCCTTTGATGGAATTGAAACAATTGTCAAAGAACGTCTTGGTGATAAGACAATTGGATTTGGTACGGATTCCCGAGAAGCTGAAACTGTTACTGATAAAAACATTTTGCAACATGTTATTCCCGAGGACCTACTTAAGTTTGGATTAATTCCAGAATTTATTGGTCGGTTACCAGTAATGACAGCTCTTGAGAAACTTGATGAAGATGACCTCGTTCGAATTCTTACAGAGCCTAAAAATGCCCTAGTTAAACAATATAAGGAGTTAATTCGGCTTGATGGCAGTGAATTAACCTTTACTGATGGTGCATTACGTGCAATGGCGCAGTTAGCAATAAAACGTAATACCGGTGCTCGTGGGTTGCGCTCGATTATTGAAGATGTTATGCGGGATGTAATGTTTGACTTACCAAGTCGCAAGGATGTTGAAAAAGTTATTATTGATAAACGATGTGTAACTCAGCATACAGAACCTCGTTACGTTTTAAAAGACGAAAAAGCTTCTTAAAAGGTAGGAGATGAGGGATTGGCATGGAAGTTCACAATGTAGATTTGACAATTAGTGCGGTAAGTGATGAACAGTATCCAAAAACTAATATTCCAGAAATTGCATTAGTTGGTCGTTCTAATGTTGGAAAATCATCATTAACCAATGTTTTAATTAATCGGCGGAATTTTGCTCATACATCAAGCCAGCCTGGTAAAACGCAAACTTTAAATTTTTATAATGTTGAAGATAAAGTATATTTTGTTGATGTGCCAGGTTATGGGTATGCAAAGGTTTCAAAAAAGGAACGAGAACGTTTTGGGCAAATGATTGAGCAGTATTTGACCCAGCGCGAGCAATTGCGTGGAGTTATCCAGTTAGTGGATGCTCGACATGCACCAACTCCTGACGATGTTAATATGTATAATTGGCTACAATATTATAATATTCCGACATTGGTTGTTGGAACTAAAATTGATAAGGTAAAGCGGAGTGCGCGGAACCGTCAGCTAAGTCTTATCAAAAAGACCCTTGAAGTTGATAAGTCGACACCGATTATTTTATTCTCTGCGACAGAAAAAAAGGGTAAAGATGATGTTTGGCAATGGATTGAAGAGCGAATGGGGAAGAACTAAGTTGGATTTTAATGAATACCAAAATGCAGCAAAACGAACCTTATATGGAAACGAACAAGTACTGACGAATTGTGCATTAGGATTAGCAGGTGAGTCAGGACAAGTTGTTGATTTAGTAAAAAATTATACTTTTCGGGGACGTAAGTTAGATCGCAAAGAACTCATTCATGAAATGGGTGACGTTTTATGGTACTTATCCCAGATAGCAGAATGGGCAGATATTCCATTTGAAGAAGTAGCTAAGGCAAACATTGACGAGTTAAATCGGCGATATCCGGCTGGTTTCAAAAAACAAGGTTAAATAATAAGCGGGGATATGAATTCATCACATCTCCGCTTATTTTTAATCTTTCTTATCTGCTTTGTCGGTATTCTTTTTCTTGTCCTTATCCACTTTTTCTACTTTTGCTTTTGGCTTTTTCGGGTCAACTGCAAATTGATCAAATAATTTGTCGAGCTGCTCGTTTCTTCTAGTAACTAATCCCATTTGTAAAAGCTCCTTTTCTATATTTGACAAAATGCTAGCATAAATCTTAATAAATAACAATTATTTCTAAACACTTCTTTTGCCAAGGTAATGCTTTTTCAGATATAATATAGTGTTAACAAATTTTTCGGAGGGATTCTACTATGGCCAGTGAACATTTAGAGCATAAACTAGCATTGTTACCTGACAAGCCAGGATGCTACCTGATGAAAAATATTAATGATCAGATAATTTATGTTGGTAAAGCTAAAAATTTAAAAAATCGAGTGCGTTCATATTTTAAGAGTAGTCATACTGGTAAAGTTGCTAAAATGGTATCAGAGGTTGCAGACTTTGAAACAATTGTAACTTCTACTAATAAGGAATCCTTTTTACTTGAAATAACGTTAATTCAAAAACATCAACCGTATTTTAATATTAAGTTAAAAAAAGGAACTGGCTATCCTTACATAAAGATAACCAATGAGCGTGATCCGCAAATTAAAATTGTAAGTAAAATAAAAAAAGATGGCGGATACTACTTCGGTCCATACCCGAATGTTTATGCCGCTGAAGAGACAATGCATTTTATCCAAAAGGTTTACCCATTAAGGCGTTGTAATGGGTATCAGGGGCGTCCCTGCTTGTATTATCATATGGGTCAATGCTTGGGAGCTTGTTTTAAAAAGGTTCCGCAACGCGAGTATGATCACCAAATAAAAAGAATTAAATCATTCCTAAATGGGAATACCACCACAGTGAAGCGACAATTAACCGACAAGATGCTCAAAGCAGCCGATAGCATGGAATTTGAGCGTGCTGCTGAGATTCGTGACCAGCTTCATTACATTGAGGTGACTGTTGAAAAACAAAAGATTATTTCAAATGATAAAACACCTCGTGACTTATTTAATTTCTATATGGATAAAGGGTGGTTATCAATTCAGATTTTCTTTATTCGGCAAGCACGATTGATGAAACGGGAGAAAAAATTATTTCCAATTGTTGACACAGCAACAGAAGAAATGACCAGTTTTATTCTTCAATTTTATAATCGACGGAATAATATCTTGCCTCATGAAATCTTGTTGCCTAAAGGGCTTCCTAATAAAGAAATTAGTGAGATCTTAGGGGTACCGGTTAGGACACCAGTTCGTGGGGAGAAACGGGACCTGTTAGCGATGGCCCAGGAGAATGCACGGTTGTCGCTTGATGAAAAATTCCGTTTATTAGAAATGGATCAAAGTAAAACAACCGGTGCGATGAAGGAAATTACAGACGCACTTGGCCTTCCGGAGGGACACCGAATTGAAGCTTTTGATCATTCCCATATTCAAGGAGCCGATCCTGTAAGTGCGATGGTTGTATTTATTAATGGGGAGCCAGCTAAAAACTTTTATCGTAAGTATAAGTTGAAAACCGTAGTTAATCATGCTGATGAGGCGGCTAGTACAAGGGAAGTTATTCGTCGCCGTTATTCAAGGTTATTAAAAGAAAATAAGCCCATGCCTGATATGATTTTCATGGATGGCGGTGAGATTCAAATGGATGCAGTTAAGGATGTCTTAGAAAATGAATTAGGGCTTGATATTCCAGTAGTGGGAATGGTGAAAAATGATAAGCACCAAACTGCCGATTTATTATTTGGTGATGACGATCATCATATTAACCTGAATCCGCGTAGTCAGGGCTTTTACTTAGTTCAACGGATTCAAGATGAGGTTCACCGATTTGCTATCACGTTTCATCGCCGTGTTCACACAAAGCACTCCCTAAGCTCACGGTTAGATGAGATTAAAGGCGTTGGTCCGCGAACACGAACAAAGTTACTTAAAAAGTACGGTTCAATTACTAAAATTGCCCAAGCGTCAGTTGATGAGATTCATTCATTAGGGATTAATCGTTCAACAGCACAATTAATTAAAGTATCACTTCAAAAAAATGCGGAAGTAGCAAAGCGAAGTAGTCATGACTGATTTTGACACACATTAAATTTTTAAATATACTAAATATTAGACTAAAGAACGGAGACATTCATTATGAATATGTTTGTTGATCAAATAAAGATTGAAGTACATGCTGGTAAGGGTGGCGATGGAATGGTTGCGTTTCGTCGCGAAAAATATGTTCCAAACGGTGGACCCGCTGGCGGTGATGGGGGCCGTGGCGGTAGTATTATCTTAAAAGTGGATGAAGGTTTAAGAACTTTAATGGACTTTCGCTATCACCGAATCTTTAAAGCAAAAAATGGTGGTAATGGAATGAGTAAACAAATGACGGGACCAAGTGCTGAAGATACTATTATTGCCGTCCCCCAGGGAACAACCGTTAGAGACTTAGATACCGGTGAAATTGTTGGTGACCTAGTTGAACAAGGTCAAGAACTCGTTGTCGCTAAAGGTGGACGCGGGGGCCGTGGAAACATCCATTTTGCTAGTGCTAAGAATCCGGCTCCTGAAATTGCAGAAAACGGTGAACCGGGAGAAGATCATTATTTAGAACTAGAACTAAAAATGTTAGCCGATGTTGGGTTAATTGGGTTCCCATCTGTTGGAAAATCAACATTATTATCGGTTGTAACTGGTGCTAAACCTAAGATTGCCGCTTATGAATTTACAACGCTAACTCCTAACTTGGGGATGGTAATGCTACCGGATGGTCGTGATTTTGCAATGGCAGATATGCCTGGATTAATTGAGGGGGCATCCAAAGGTGTTGGGCTTGGATTAAAGTTCCTGCGGCATATCGAACGGACCCGTGTTCTTCTTCATCTTGTTGATATGAGTAGTGAAGATCCGCATCAAGCGATTGAACGCTACCGACAGATTAATAAAGAGCTTGCAAATTATGATCCTGAATTATTAAAACGTCCACAAATAGTAGTGGCTACTAAGATGGACTTACCTAATTCCGATGATAATTTAGCTACATTTAAAGCAGACCTAGCCACAGATAAGACTTTAGAAAGTCAACCTGAAATATTCCCAATTTCGGCGGTAACTCATCAAGGTGTTCAGCAATTAATGCAATTGACTGCTGACCTATTGGATAAGACACCATCATTTGATAGTGAGAGCCATGATAAGGAGCTGACTGCTGAATATCGTGCAGCTGCCCCTGAAAAGACAGATAGCACGGCTGACTTTACTATCACTAAAGATGAAGATGGTACGTGGGTCCTTGGCGGTGAGAAGCTTATTCGGCTATTTAAGATGACTGACTTAACTCATGAAGAAAGTCAACTGCGGTTTGCTCGTCAATTGCGGCACATGGGGGTTGATGATGCGTTAAGAGCTAAGGGTGTCCAAGATGGCGACCTTGTAAGAATCGAAAAATTTGTCTTTGAATTTATTCAGTAAAATTATATGCAACGAAGGTAGGAAAGTTATCAATGCAACTAGAATTTTTAGGAACAGGCGCCGGTTCACCAAGTAAGCAGCGTAATGTAGCAAGTGTTGCGTTGCGATTATTAGAAGAACGGAATGCAATTTGGCTGTTTGATGTTGGTGAAGCTACGCAACATCAGATTCTGCACACAACTATTCGTCCACGTAAAATAGAAAAAATTTTCATTACTCATTTACATGGCGATCATATTTTTGGATTACCAGGATTATTAAGTTCTCGTTCATTTCAAGGAGGGACTGAGCCGTTAACGATTTATGGACCGGTTGGCATAAAGCAATATGTCCAAACTTCTTTACAAGTAAGCGAATCGCGACTAAGCTATCCCTTGCACTTTGTTGAATTAACTGATGATGGCGAATTATTTAATGATCATGGTTTTAGAGTAGTTGCTCGTAAACTGGATCATAAAATTGCCTGTTTCGGTTATCGAATTGAAGAAGCTGATCATCCTGGAGAACTACAAGTTGAAAAATTACGAGAACAAAATGTGCCATCGGGACCGATTTATGGTCAACTGAAAGCAGGAAAAACGGTAACGCTTCCTGATGGCCGCACCTTAGATGGTCATGATTTTATCGGGAAACCGCAACCGGGGAGAATTGTTGCTATCCTGGGCGATACAAGACAAACACATAATGCTGTTTTATTAGCACAGAACGCTGATGTATTAGTACATGAGAGTACTTTTGCCAAAGATGAAACAAAAATGGCACATAGTTACTATCATTCAACTAGTAAACAAGCAGCTGAAATTGCTAAAAAAGCTGGCGTAAAAAAATTATTATTAAATCATATTTCGGCTCGCTATACAGGAAAAGCTGCTTACCAGTTAGCTTATCAAGTTCGAAATATTGTTCCTGATACTCGCGTTGTGAATGACTTTGATGTGATTGATATTCCATTCAAAAAATGAAAAGAGATGGCGAAAATGTTAAAAAGAGTAAAGATGTTACGCTTTTTACGAAATGAAGTAGTATTAATTACAGGTGGCTCAAGTGGAATTGGAAGAGAATTGGCTTTTGAAGCTGCCCGTCGTGGTGCGATAGTTGTAGTTGCTGCTCGTAATCTGGAAAAGTTACAAGAAGTAGCGAAAAAATGTTTGATTTTATCTGGCCGACCAGCATTTGCCTACCAGCTCGATGTTACCGATCCTGATCAGATTGATGCTGTCCTATCAAAAGTTCAACATGAAGTAGGCGGAATTGATGTTCTAATTAATTCTGCTGGGTTAGGTGATTTTATTCCCGCTGTTAAGGAATCATACCAGTCGATGGAAAGAATGGTTCATACTAATTTATTAGCATTAATGTATATTAGCCGCTGTGTTGCTAAGCAAATGATGGATCAAGGATACGGCGCAATTATTAATATGGGTTCGCTAGCTGGTAAACTTCCAACGCCAAATAGTGCCGTTTATTCGGCAACTAAGGCGGGAGTAATTCAATTTGACAATGTTTTGCGAATGGAAGTAGCGGATTATGGAGTTCAAGTATTAACAGTAAATCCAGGACCAATTGATACACCGTTCTTTGATAAAGCTGATAATGACTACACTTATCGCGCTCATTTGCCAAAATGGATGTTTATATCTCCAGAAGATTTGGCGCGTCGAATTTGGAATAATGTAGGGTATAAAACACGAGAAATTAATGTTCCAGGATACGTGGCCTATCTTGGCTGGGCTTACCAAGTTATCCCCGGTCTAGGCGACTGGGCTATTAAAAAGTTTTTTGACTTCCAACAAGATAAGAAGAATTTGTAATCTTGATGATGGTTGTCCAGATAATTGAAATAATAAAGTGAAAAACAAAGAGACTGAGATTTCCCAGCCTCTTGTTTAGTTTGGCGTTGAAATGGTGGTTTAATTTAAATGATTGATGCAAAGTTTAAGTGGCAGATTGCAGACAATGATTCATCAGATACTATTAATGTGTTAACAAAGGAATTAGGGATTTCTAAAATATTAGCAACGTTATTAGTTCAACGGGGGATTAATAATGTCGAACAAGCAAAAAAATATTTTAAACCAACGATGGATGAAATTCATGATCCGCATCAGCTACATGACATGGATAAGGCTGTTGAACGAATTGAAAAGGCAATTGAAAATCAAGAGCAAATTACAGTCTACGGTGATTATGATGCAGATGGGATTACAAGTACGGCCTTAATGTATGAAACATTGGTATCGATTGGGGCTAACGTAAATTATTATGTCCCTAATCGCTTTACTGATGGTTATGGTCCCAATGCCCAAGCTTACCAACGACTGATTAATGATGGAACGCAGCTTTTTATTACTGTGGATAATGGTGTGAGCGGGAAAGATGTTATCGATGAAGTAATGAAAAAAGGTATTGATGTTATCGTCACTGATCATCATGAATTACCTGCTGAATTATCTAATGCAGTAGCAATTGTCCATCCGCGTTATCCCGGCAGTGATTATCCTTTTCCAGACTTGTCCGGCGTAGGAGTAGCATTTAAAGTAGCCTGGGCATTAACTGATGAATTTCCGGTTGAACAGCTTGATTTAGTTGCTATTGGTGAAATTGCAGATGTAGTTAATGTTACAGGTGAAAATCATGCATTAATTACTTATGGTATTCAACAATTACGTCAGGGAATGCGGCCGGGATTAGCAGCTTTAATGAAGCTTGCAGGTATTAATCCGGCTAATCTTACTGACCAGGATATTGGTTTTGGAATTGCACCACGGTTAAATGCCCTTGGGCGAATAGCAGATGCTAATGATGGCGTTAAATTATTAACAAGTTTAGATGAGGATGAATCTCAGCAACTAGCTAAGGAAGTTGATCAAGCTAATAAAGAACGTCAGCAGTTAGTTGCTAAGATTATGGTAGAGGCTGATAAACAGGCGAGCAGCGTTGAGAACCAAAATAAAAAGGTCCTATTAATTGTTGGTAAAAACTGGCATCAAGGAGTCTTGGGTATTGTAGCAAGCCGCATTATGAATAAAACTGGCAAGCCCACAATTATCGTTTCAATGGATAAACAAAATCCAAGTGTAGTAAAGGGATCTGGGAGAAGTCCTGAAGCTTTTAACTTATTTAAGGCATTAGAAGCTCATCGGGAACTATTTACAACATTTGGCGGTCATCCTGCAGCATGTGGACTATCATTAACTGAAGACAACATTAGTGCTTTAGAAAGAGCCTTAGAGGATGAAGCAGAGCAACAGGGGTTTGATCAAACTGTAAAACAGGTTTTACCAATTGCTATGTCAATCAATCCGAATGATATTAATCTGCAATTATATAATGATATTCAACGGATTGCTCCATTTGGTCCTGGGAATATAGAGCCTCTTTTTAGGTTAAATGGTGTTCAAATTGCTGACGTAAAAACGATGGGGCAAGATGGTCAGCATTTAAGGTTTTCGATAATCACTGAAACAGGTAAGATTACTGTCGTGGCATTTGGTCAGGGAGACTTAGCACCGCTTTTAAGTTCGCCGACTGGGGAAACTAATTTGGCAGTAAAGATTAGTTTGAATGAATGGCGAGGAAAACAAAGCATTCAACTAATGCTAGAAGATTTACAGATTAATGGAACAGTAATTGTTGATGAGCGTACAAACAAACTTACACCGCAATTGTTTACGGCACATGATTATTATATTGTTCAGGAATCTAAACTACGTGAAAACATTGCACCTCATGTTACGCCAGGACATGCATTATCGGTCGAGGAAGCTCGGCAAACAGACTTTGCAGGTAAAAGGGTTACCTTAGTTGATTGTCCGGTTAGCGAAGAAACATTAAAAGAGATTTTTGAAGCAGATAAGGGAGAACCGGCAGTCATTCGGTTACTACTCTACCAACGCAAAAGTGCATATTTAGCTGGACTCCCGTCACGGACAGATTTTGCCCAGCTTTATCGATTTATTTATAAACAAAAACAATTGAATTGGTCTGCTCAGTTACAAGCAATTAGTCGTTATTTAAAAATTAATATTGATCGATTAAATTTTATGATTCAAGTGTTTTCTGAGGCTGGATTTGTTACAATAAAGAGTGATGTGTTGAGCTTTAATAATTTAGTTGATAAAACTGATTTAACACAAACAAAACGGTATAAAAAACAATTAGCACAGTACAAAATTGAACAGCAGTTATTGTTTAATGACACAGCAACTGTTGCCAAATGGTTATTACAATATCTTAATTTAGATTGAAGGAGACTATTTATCTCATGGCTTTAGACCTTTACAAATATGTAGCTAGTGTTCCGGATTATCCAGAAAAAGGTGTTATTTTCCGTGACATTCTGCCATTGATGGCTGATGGGGCTGCTTTTAAGCAAGCAACCGACGAATTAGTTGATTATGCTAAAGATAAAAAAGTTGATATGGTAGTAGGACCAGAAGCGCGTGGCTTTATCGTTGGGTGCCCTATTGCTCGTGAGTTGGGAGTAGGCTTTGCGCCAGCACGAAAAAAGGGAAAACTGCCTCGTAAAGCAATTAGTGCAACTTATAGTTTGGAATACGGAACTGCTACTCTTCAAATGGAAGCTGACGCGATTAAACCTGGACAACGTGTTTTAGTTGTAGATGATCTTTTAGCTACTGGTGGAACGATCTCGGCAACTATTGATATGGTTGAACAAATGGGCGGCATTGTAGTTGGCTGCGCATTTTTAATCGAATTAAAAGATCTTCATGGTCGTGATAAAATTAAGGATTACGATATGAAAGCATTAATGGAATTTTAATCAGGAGGAGGGGCTGGAAAACTGGCCTTTTTTCTTTTTAAATTTTAGTTGTATCAATTAGGACATTGCGAGACAATATCAATATGTAAATAAAAAGGAGTAAGTTAATTTATGATTTTCCTAGTAATAATGGGTGCACTGTTTTTGATTCTTGGTGGATTTTACCTTGCTAACTCATGGCAACAATACCGTGAATGGAAGAGTGGAACCATTATTGTTGTTTTAAGTATTATTGCGATTGTTTATGGTGCAATCAACCTACCTTATTTCCACCACAATAATTCTACGGCAACTAATCAAAGTAGTTCGTCTTCCCGTGTTGCGCAGTCAAATAGTTTTTCTTCTTTCTCTAATGGCTTTGCTCTTGGTAACTCAAGTGCTAATGAAGCCCAACAAGAAAATAAAACGATGGCTGTTTTGCGGCAAATGCAAAAGGGATATTCGAAACTTGGGACTGTTGACTATAATGAAGATAGCAAAACTTTCCAAATTACCCCGACAGATGATAATACAGTTGAGGCATTAAAGGCATTAGCACAGGATCCTAGTCAAGCTGAGCAAATGGGATGGCCCAACTTAACCAAATCAATTAAAAGCAATTCAGGTCAAGTTTCAAAAGCATTAGGGGATGGTTATTCAATAAGCATTATGAACCCTGGTGACTCAAGTAAGGCGCTATATACTGCTAAAGATGGAAAAACAACCTATGATATTGCAGAGCAAAACTAATTCAACGACAGCTAACCAATACAAGTTAGCTGCCTTTTTTATTATGAGTGCAAATTTAAAAATAAAAAATGCTGATATATCAATGTTTTAACAACTATTGAATATCAGCAAGACTTTTCAAAAAGGAGACAAGGGGATTTGAACCCCTGCACGCTTTTACACGCCTAACGGTTTTCGAAACCGTCCTCTTCAGCCACTTGAGTATGTCTCCATATTTATTAACTTTATTATTGTAACAAAAAAATAATAAAGCGTAAAGGAATTATTAGATAGTGGTAAAAATAGGAAGCCTAGTTTTGCAGAAACGATTTTGAACTGATATGATATCTTAATGTATGATATAACGTTTTACAAGTTTAATAGGGGATTTTTATGGCAAAGAAATATTATGCAGTGAAAAAAGGACGGCAACCGGGAATTTATCAAAGCTGGGCAGAATGCCAAAGACAGGTTAACGGATATCCTAATGCTAAGTTTAAAGGATTCGCAACGATTATAGGTGCTAAGCAGTGGTTAAATGCACAAGAGAAAACTGTGATGCCAATTCAAAAAAGTATAAATGCTTCTGATGCTATCTACATTTATACTGATGGTGGTTCACGCAACCATGGAAATAAATTAGGTCAACACGTTAAAAGTGATGATAAGGCAGCTTGGGCATACTTAATTCAGACTAACGATAAAAATTATACAGGTACTGATGGTGAGCTGGGCGCAACAAATAATAAGATGGAAATAACAGCGTTGGTCTATGCGTTAAAGAAGTTAATAACACTTAATTTACAAAACAAAAAAATTATTGCAATTTTAGATTCACACTATGTTCTTGACCCGATTGTTCAAGGGTGGTTAACTAACTGGCAGCGTTGTGGATGGGTAACCACTAGTGGTAAGCCAGTGGCAAACCAAATGCTGTGGAAAGAGATAGCTCACCTTCTGCCTCGATTTACTGATCTACATTTTGATTGGACTAAGGGACATTCGACTAATGCTGGAAATAATCAGGTTGATGAATTATTAAATCAAACAATGGATAAGTTATAATATTAAATAAATAATCTTAGTAAAAGGATGAGAGAAATGAGAATTGGTATTGATAGAATGGCATTTGCAACGACAAATGAATATGTAGACCTTGTTGAATTAGCAAAGGAGAGGGGTGTAGATCCTAATAAATTTACGATTGGGATTGGTCAAGATCAGCAAGCCGTTGTGCCACCAACGCAGGATATTGTTACTTTAGGTGCGGCAGCTGCGCAGAAATTACTAACCCCTGACTTGGCTAAAAATATCTCAACGGTAATTGTTGCTACAGAATCCGGAATTGACAATTCTAAAGCAAGTGCTATTTATATTAAGCGATTACTGGGGCTTAATGATTTCACGCGAACAGTAGAAATGAAAGAAGCATGTTATTCGGCAACAGCCGGTATGCAATTTGCCAAGGGATTAGTAGCACTCAATCCTCAAGAAACCGTTCTTGTGATCGCAGCTGATATTGCGCGCTATGGGTTAAATACTCCTGGGGAAGTTACACAAGGCGCTGGGGCAGTAGCAATGTTAATTTCTTCTAATCCTCACCTTTTATCGCTAGAGGATACAACCGTCGCTTATAGTCAGGATATTATGGATTTCTGGCGGCCCCTGTATGCAACAGAAGCATTAGTTGACGGAAAATACTCAACAAATGTTTATATCGATTTCTTCTTGCGGACATTTAACCGTTACCAGCAATTAACCGGACGCGGACTTGAAGATTTTGTAGCACTTACGTTTCATATGCCGTTTACTAAAATGGGTAAAAAGGGTCTAGAAGGGTTGCTGGGTGATCGAAATGATGAAACAGCAAATCATTTGCGAGACGAATTAACAGCTAGCCAACTTTTTTCGCGGAAAGTTGGTAACCTGTATACAGGATCCTTATATTTATCGCTGATGTCGCTTCTTCAAAATAGTAAAGATCTAACAGCAGGTAGCCGGATCGGACTGTTCAGTTATGGTTCTGGTGCTGAAGGGGAATTTTACACTGGAATTTTAGAAGAGGGGTATCAGAAATATATGAATGATGTTGCGCAAGAATTAGCAAATCGTCAGCAAGTGTCGGTAGCCCAGTATGAAAAAATGTTTAATAGCCAGCTAGGAATGAATGATAAAGATATTGAATTTGATGACGCCAATGATCATTCAACTTTTATCTTGAAAGGGCAGAAAAATCATCAGCGTATTTATCAAATCAAATAATATTTTAAACGTAAAAAGCAACTGGAACTTTATGTTATCTCCAGTTGCTTTTTTATAAGTATCTCTAAAAGATATGGTCACGGAATAAGCCGACAACTTTGCCTAAGATCTTAACATTATCTAAGAAGATAGGTTCCATAGTGTCGTTTTCTGGCTGTAGACGAAACCGATCTTTTTCCTTGTAAAAGCGTTTGCAGGTTGCTTCATTGTCATCGTTCATCGCAATAACAATCTCACCGTTTTTGGCTGTAGCCTGTTTACGGACAATAACTTGATCACCGTTAAAGATTCCGGCTTTGATCATACTAGTACCGCGAATAGTAAGCATGAAAAGGTCATTGTTATCTTGAATGGTAGGAGGTATCGGAAAAAATTCAGTAGCATTTTCAACTGCCAAAATCGGTTGACCAGCTGTAACTACACCTAGCATTGGAATTTCTTTTTGGGTAGGCTTTACTCCCAAAATATCAAGACCCTTTGGAGTGATTTCCAAGGCTCGTGGTTTAGAAGGGTCCTTTTGTAAGAAACCTTGTTCAATCAAGCGGGAAATATGTCCGTGAACAGTGGATGTAGAAGATAATCCGACAGCACTACAAATCTCGCGGACAGTCGGTGGATAGCCGTGATCTTCAACTTGTTTATGGATATAATTTAGTACGGCCATTTGTTTATTTTTCGCTGCCTTTGCCATATTGACACCTCATTATCATTAATTGTGTTAAGCTTATCATAGATGGACGCATATTTCAAACGTACGTTCGTGATTTGCATTATTTTTATAAAATAAGTAAAATCAGTCTTGCTAAGGAGATGATATGATGGCTGAATCTAAAGAACAAGAAGAGCTTTTAAAGCGAATCAATGAGCTTGCTCATAAAAATAAAGAAGAAGGTCTAACTGAAGAAGAAACTAAAGAACGAGAACGCTTACGAAAGGAATATTTAAAGAATTTCCGGGAAGCAATGCGTAGCAACATTGAAATGATGCGAATCTTTGATAAAGAGGGTAAAGAAGTAACGCCAGAAAAAGTTCGTGAAATCCAACGTAAAAAAGGGCTTCGTGATGATTAAAGACAATTTGGCCTTTTCAAAAATTACTCTTTCGTGTAAGATGGATAGGTAACGAGCAAAGGAGGAAGTAATTGTGGGTATGACGATCATGCTAATGATTCTTGCACTATTAGTCGGTTTAGTTATCGGCTTCTTTGGTGCACGTAAATACATGGAAAACTACCTCCGCAATAATCCACCGATTTCGGAAGAGATGCTGCGGACAATGATGCTTCAAATGGGGCAAAAACCATCAAGTCGTAAATTACATCAAATGATGCAAGCGATGAAAGCACAAGCAAAAAAATCAAATCGTAAATAATATAAAAGGATGTGATTTTTATCACATCCTTTTATTTAGCGAATTAAAATTCATCGTCTTTAGGTTTAGGTGGGACAATATATTTGTATTCGGGATTAATCTGCTTATCGAGCTTGTCAAAGGCGTCTTGCATTTGTTTTTCCAAAGCAGCCTGTACCTCAGGAGTAAGTCGCTGCTTACGGTCAATGTAAATTGGGTCGCCGAATGCAATGTGCCGTGGCTTGCGAGTAAACAATTGGCTAAACTTTAATGGCCCTTGGTAAACGGCGGGAACTAAAGGGACATTAGCCATTTTTGCAATAACAGTCGCGCCTCCTTTTAGTTTCGATGAATAACGTGATCCGCTCGGGAAAATAATTGTTGATAGATCTGTTTTCTTTAAAATAGTAACTGGTTTTTTGATTGCAGAAGGGCCTGGATTCTTTCGATCAACCGGATAAGCATTAAGCGCTTTTAAGAACCGACTAGCAAGCGGATTTTTAAAGAGCTCTTTTTTAGCCATAAAACTGAATTTTTTAGGCCAAACAGCAAGAGCTAGGAGTACAGGGTCCATCCATGTACGGTGAGGAGCAATAATAATATAATTGCCATCTGGGATTTTTTCCCGATTATATATTTGGGGACGACCGTTAATCAATGTTAAAAATGGATTAACGATTTTTACAAGGAAAGTGTAGAGCATGTTAATCTTCCAATCTATAACAAAATAAAGTTTTCGTTCATCAGTATGACGAAAAAAAGCTAATCTTGCAAGTATAAAAATAATGGAGAAAAGAATGGAAAATAAAAGAATCTTAAAAAAAGATGAAAGAATTGATCAATTATATAGTCAAGATGTACGAATAATACAAAACCCTCATTATTTTGCTTTTTCACTGGACGCAGTATTATTAGCTGATTTTGTTCGCGTGAATCATCGGCAAAAAATAAAAATTGTTGATCTATGTGCTGGCAATGGTGCAATTGGTCTTTTCCTTCATGATAAATTAGGGGGAACCTTTACAGAAGTGGAATTGCAACCCAAAATTGCTGATATGGCAAGCCGTTCAATCGCATTAAATAACTTACAAGATCGTTACACAGTTGTTAATGATGACATTGCTAATATTAATAAATACGTTCCAAAAGATTCAGTTGATATTGTTCTCTGTAACCCTCCCTATTTTCCGGTTACAGCTCAAAGTCAAAAAAATCCTAATAAAGCTTTGGCAATTGCGCGTCATGAAATAGCTACTAATTTAACAACGGTTATTCAAAAGATGAGCGGGTTATTAAAGATGAACGGACATGGCTATCTTGTTCACCGTCCGGATCGATTGGGCGAAATTCTTCAAGTTTGTCAGAAAAATCGATTGGCGCCTAAAAGAGTACAATTTATTTATCCTAAACCGGATCGAGATGCTAATATTTTATTGCTTGAGCTGATTAAAGATGGGAAGCCAGGAGGAATGAAAATTGTTCCGCCATTAATCGTTCATGAAAGTGATGGTAGTTATACCGCTGCGGTTCGGGAGCTATTATATGGCAAGTGAGAATTACTATATTTACGTCCTTTACTGTGCTGATGATACCCTTTACTGTGGGTTTACTAACAATGTTGAGCGCCGTGTTCATACACACCAAGTTTATCAGGGAGCAAAGTATACGCGTGTTAAGAAACGGCATCCGCTAAAACTTATTTATTCAGAGGAATTCACATCAAAGCATGATGCTTTAAGTGCCGAATACCATTTCAAGCATCAAACGCGACGCCAAAAAGAAAATTACTTAAAAGAACATGGCGTTAATTTATTAAATTTACGGAGGAATTGATATGAAAATTTATGTATATGGTGTATACAGCGATGAGGTACCTTATATTAAGGAATGGCAGGATGAGCATCCAGAAGTTACTGTTGAAACAACAACAGAACTTTTGAATGAAAAGAGTGTTCAACTTGCTAAAGGAAGCGATGGGGTTGTTGTTTTTCAGCAAAAGCCTTATCCAGATGAGGCATTACGGCAATTAGCTTTAAATGGAATTACCAAAATGTCTTTACGAAATGTTGGAGTAGACAATATTAACCACCAGTTGGCAACTGAACTGGGTTTTCAAATTACAAACGTGCCTGTTTACTCACCGGCTGCAATTGCGGAATTTTCAGTTACCCAAGCGCTTAACCTTTTACGCCGAACAAAAGAATTTTACCTAAAACTAGCTAAGGGAGACTATAATTGGGCGCCGCATATTGCTAAAGAAATGAATAAACAAGTAGTAGGGATTGTTGGAACCGGTAATATTGGATCGACTGCTGCCAAAATTTTTGCTGGTTTTGGCGCTAAGGTAATCGCATATAGCCGTCACAAAAATAAAGAACTAGACGGAATTGTCGAATATGTTAGCTTAGAAGAATTATATAAACGTGCAACTATTATCTCTCTATACTTACCTCATGTTCCTGCAACTGATAAGATGCTTAATAAAGAGACCTTCTCAATGATGCGCGATGGAGTTTTGCTTATTAATACAGCAAGAGGGCCGTTGGTAGATGAAGAGGCGTTAATTGCGGCATTAGACAGTGGTAAAGTCGGTGGAGCGGCTTTAGATGTGATGACTGGAGAAACTAAGATCTTTAATCAGCAAATTGACGAACAGAGTGTTGATTATAATGAATTTAAGAATTTAGTTAAACGGCCAAATGTTTTAATCACACCGCATATTGCATTTTATACTGATCAGGCCATTAAAAACATGGTTAAAATGAGCCTATCTGCTAATCTGGATTTAATTACAACTGGAACATCTGATAAGTTGGTTAAATTTTAAAATAAGTTAGTGAAAAAGCTTGTCAGGTAGTAAGCTTTTTTGTATACTATATTTCGGTGTTACACGCCAATTTCACACCCAGAACGATGGTGGTGAGGGTGCTTTATTTAAGTCCCATTGCCAGGAGAAGACTGGGGAGGAAAAACAATTTGGAGGTATATTATGTCTGTTGTATCTATGAAGCAATTGCTTGAAGCCGGTGTCCACTTTGGTCACCAAACTCGTCGTTGGAATCCTAAGATGGAAGAATACATCTTTACTGAACGTAACGGTATTTACATCATTGACTTACAAAAGACTGTTAAGTTAATTGATACTGCTTACAACTACATGAAGGATGTTGCTGCTAACGGCGGTATTGCCTTATTTGTTGGTACAAAGAAGCAAGCTCAAGATGCTATTGAAGAAGAAGCAACTCGTGCAGGTCAATACTACGTTAACCATCGTTGGTTAGGTGGTACTTTAACTAACTGGAAGACTATCCAATCACGGATTGCTCGTTTGAAAGAACTTAAGAAGATGAGCGAAGACGGTACATTTGATGTTCTTCCTAAGAAGGAAGTTGCCGTTTTAACTAAGCAACGTGAAAAGCTTGAACGTTTCCTTGGTGGTATTGAAGATATGCCACGGATCCCAGATGTTATGTTCATCGTAGATCCTCACAAGGAACAAATTGCTGTTAAGGAAGCTCAAAAGTTACACATCCCAATCGTTGCCATGGTTGATACTAACACTGACCCAGACGACATTGATTACGTTATCCCATCAAACGATGATGCTATCCGTGCCGTTCGCTTAATCACTTCAAAGATGGCTGATGCATTTGTTGAAGGTAAGCAAGGTCAAGATGATGCTCAACAAGAAGTTGCTGCTGATGACAACGCTGCTAATGAAACTGTTACTGAAGATTCATTAAAGAACTTAAAGAACAGCGTTGAAGGTAAAGAAGACTAAAATATTAATTCTTGGGCTGTTTTGTACGGACCATTCTGGCCTGAGTACTGAACAGCCCTTTTTTCAACTAAGATATTAAATAAAAGGAGAGATTTCGTCATGGCTGAAATTAAAGCTGCTCAAGTTATGCAATTACGTAAAAAGTCCGGTGCCGGTATCATGGATGCTAAAAAGGCATTAGTTGCTAGTGATGGTGACATGGACAAGGCAATGGACTATCTTCGGGAAAAGGGTATCGCAAAAGCTGCCAAGAAGAGTGATCGTGTTGCAGCTGAAGGTTTAGCTGATATTGCTGTTAATGGCAACACTGCTGCAATTGTTGAATTAAACTCAGAAACTGACTTTGTGGCTGCTAGTGAACCATTCAAGGACTTATTAAAGAAGGTTACTAAGTTAATTAGTGAAAATAAGCCTGCTAATGTTGAAGAAGCATTAGAAATTAAGACTGAAAATGGCACATTAAATGATGATATTATCAGTACTACACAAAAGACTGGTGAAAAGGTTAGCCTTCGTCGGTTCACTGTTGTAGAAAAGAACGATGGTGACAGTTTTGGTGCATACTTACACCAAGGTGGTCAAATTGCAGCATTAGTTGTCTTAGAAGGCGCTGATGACGATACTGCTAAGGATGTTGCAATGCACGTTGCAGCTATTAATCCAGAATTCATGACTCGTGATGATGTTTCTCAAGAACGTCTTGACCATGAACGTGCTATCTTTAAGGAAGAAACCTTAAACGAAGGTAAGCCTGAAAAGATTGTTGACAAGATTGTTGAAGGTCGTTTAAACAAGTTCCTTTCACAAATTTGCTTGGCTGATCAAGACTTTGTTAAGGACTCTGACCAAACTGTTGAACAATATGTTACAAGTAAAAATGGTAAATTGAAGTCCTTCATTCGTTACGAAGTTGGTGAAGGAATCGAAAAAAAGCAAGATGACTTCGCTCAAGAAGTTAAAGACCAAATGAACTAAGCGTTCGGTCGGTAGGAGGACGTACTCAATGTAGTGCGTCCTTTTTTAGAAATTAGCTTGCAAATTCAAGGAGGATATCGCATGGCAGACATTAAGTATAAGCGAGTTATATTAAAGCTTAGTGGAGAAGCATTAGCAGGAGATAAAGGTTTCGGAATTAATCCACCGGTATTAAAAGACGTTGCTAAAGAACTAAAAGAAGTTCATGACTTAGGAGTTCAAATTGCTATCGTTGTTGGTGGCGGTAATATGTGGCGTGGTGTTACTGGTGCTGAACTAGGGATGGAACGTGCTCAGGCTGACTATATTGGAATGTTAGCAACGATTATGAACGCCTTGTCATTACAAGATGCTCTCGAATCAATTGATGTTCCAACGCGGGTACAAACATCGATTGAAATGCGTCAGATTGCTGAACCATATATTCGGCGTAAAGCAATTCGGCACTTAGAAAAAGATCGAATTGTTATTTTCGCTGGTGGAACGGGAAGCCCATACTTCTCTACTGATACAACAGCTGCGTTACGGGCTGCTGAAATCAATGCTGATGCAATTCTTATGGGGAAAAATGGTGTTGATGGCGTTTACTCTGCTGATCCAAATAAAGTAAAGGACGCTACCAAATTCGATCATTTGACACATATGGATATTATCGAAAAGAATTTGCATGTAATGGATACTACTGCCAGCTCATTATCAATGGACAACCACATTCCATTGGTAGTCTTTAATCTGAATACACCAGGAAACATCATGAAAGTAGTAACTGGCGAAGAAGTTGGTACGACAATTGAAGGAGACTAATAATATGGCTACAGGAAAAGATATTTTAAATGATGCCAAGAAAAAAATGGCAAAATCAGGTGATGCCTTGCAACGGACCCTTGCAGACATTCGTGCAGGTCAAGCTAATGCTAGTTTATTAAATTCAGTTAAGGTTGAATACTATGGGGCACCTACTCCATTAAACCAAGTTGCATCAATTACAATTCCAGAAGCGCGTCAATTGTTAATTACGCCTTACGATGAGAGTGTACTTGAAGAAATTGAAAAGGCAATTTATGCTTCAAATCTGGGATTAACTCCACAAAACGACGGAAGTTCAATTCGGTTGATTATTCCCCAATTAACGGAAGATCGGCGAAAAGAATTAGTAAAAGATGTAAAAGCAGAATTAGAAAAGGCCAAAGTTGCTGTTCGAAATGTACGTCGTGAAGCAATGGATGACCTAAAGAAGGGGAACAAGAGCGGGGACTTTAATGATGATGAATTTCATGATCTTGAAAAGAAAGTCCAAAATGAAACTGATGCTGGAATTAAAAACCTTGAAGATATTGCAAGTGCAAAAGAAAAGGAATTAATGGAAGGCTAATTTCTTTGGTTGTAAAAGGTTGTGAACCTAAAACGAGTCCACAGCCTTTTATTTTTGTCAAATTTCGAGTGCTTATGCTAAAACTATGTAACAATTTATTGCGGATTAACAAAAGAAATTTTGCCTCTGGTATAATAAAGGCTATAATTAATTGGCGGGATTTAATTTTCAAGTTTTAACATTGTGACGAATGTTTCGCTAATTAATCCTAAGTACATAATAAAAATGGAGGAACAGTTAGTGTTTTCCAAAAATAAAAATGACAAAATAAATCAACAACTTGATATGGAAAGGATTCCTAATCATGTTGCTATTATTATGGATGGTAATGGTAGATGGGCACAAAAACGCCATCTTCCGCGAGTAGCCGGTCATAAACAAGGAATGCAGACTGTAAAAGAAGTTACAATTGCTGCCAGTGAACTGGGAATAAAAGTCCTATCGCTATATGCCTTTTCAACTGAGAATTGGAAACGGCCTTCTTCCGAGGTTAGCTATTTAATGCAGTTACCCGTTCGGTTTTTTTCAACCTTTGTGCCAGATTTGGTTAAACATAATGTTAAGGTAACTGTAATGGGTGATATCACGCGGCTTCCAGAATCGACCCAGCAAGCGGTTCGTGATGCAATGGCAGACACCGCTAATTGTGATGGGATGATCTTAAACTTTGCTTTGAATTATGGTAGTCGTGATGAGCTAACTCAAGCTGCGCAAAAACTTGCTGAAGATGTTAAGTCTGGCAGCCTTGATATTACTGACATTACTGAAACTACATTTAGCAACTATCTTATGTCGGCACAATTAGGTGAATATGCCGATCCGGATCTTTTGATTAGGACAAGTGGTGAGGAACGAATCAGTAATTTTATGCTTTGGCAAATTGCTTATAGTGAATTAGAGTTTGTTTCGGAGCATTGGCCAGACTTCAATGCCAAATCACTTGAAAATGCAATTATTGCATATCAAGGACGTCATCGACGATTTGGTGGTTTAAAAAATCAATAATTAATAAGGGGATTTTGTTTTGAAAACAAGAATAACGACCGCGGTAATTGCACTTGCAATTTTTATACCGCTTATAGTGTATGGTCATTGGCCACTAACAATTGCAGCAGTTGCACTTGGGATTGTTGCAATGTCAGAAGTGTTAGTAATGAAAAAAATGTTTGTAATATCATTTGAAGCTTTAGTTAGTTATTTGGGTGTTGCCCTATTGATTCTGCCTGATAGCTGGCTTGACTTTTTACCCAGCGTTGCAACGCGGTGGTTTGGCTTCTATATTTTAGTAGTCTTACTCTTATTACATACAGTCATTCGGAAGCAGCGTTTTACTTTTGATGATGCTGGTGTTTTGACATTAGCAATGCTCTATATTGGAATCGGATTCCATTACTTTATTACTGCTCGTGCAATTAACTTTCAAACATTGTTATATGGAATGCTAATTGTTTGGATCACAGATAGTGGGGCTTATTTAATTGGACGAAAGATTGGTAAAAACAAACTTGCTCCTAAGATTAGTCCGAATAAAACTTGGGAAGGCTCGATTGGCGGAACTGTAGCAGCTATTATTATTTTAGCTGTCTATTGTTACTTTATTCCTGTCGGTGCGGGCTGGGTAACGATGATATTTGTTACTCTAATTCTTTCAATATTTGGTCAATTTGGTGATTTGATTGAATCATCATTAAAACGCTACTATGGAGTGAAAGATTCGGGAAAGATTCTTCCTGGACATGGTGGTATTCTTGACCGTTTTGATAGCATGTTAATTGTTATGCCAATGCTTCATTTATTAGGGATCATTTAATTAAAGGTAAGGAAGAGATTTTTTGATAATAACAATTATTACATTTATTATTGTTTTTGGAATCCTTGTCCTTGTTCATGAATACGGCCACTATTATTTTGCTAAACGAGCAGGAATTTTAGTTCGTGAATTTTCAATAGGTATGGGGCCAAAAATTTGGTGGAAACGAAAAAATGGTACTACCTATACAATTCGAATTCTACCGTTGGGTGGATATGTTCGTTTAGCTGGTGCTGACGATGAAGACCAAGATGAATTAAAACCAGGGACGCCACTGACAATTCAATTAAATGATCAAGATAAAGTTATCAGTATTAATGCCAGTGATAAGACAACCCTATTTCAAGGAATCCCCCTTCAATTGGCTGCCTGTGATTTAGAAGATGGTTTATGGATAAAAGGATACGTCAATGGCGATGAAGATCAACTAAAAGTATACAGTGTTGACCATGATGCAATGATTATTGAACGTGATGGCACTGAAGTACAGATTGCACCACGAGATGTACAATTTCGCTCTGCAAGTCTTCCGGCGCGAATGATGACTAACTTTGCAGGACCAATGAATAACTTTATTTTGTCATTAGTAGTATTTATCATTCTTGGATTTACCTTAACAGGTGTTCCAACCAATAGTAATCAATTAGGCCATGTTAATACAGGCTCTGTTGCAGCTAAAGCGGGCTTAACTGCGGGAGATCGAATTACAAAAGTCAATAACCAGAAAATAAACAACTGGACGGATCTTTCAACAAATATTTCTAGTAAGCCTAATAAAACCGTAACGATTACATATGAACGGGGGAAGCACACTTATCAAACTAAGCTTAAACCTAAAGCGGTGGAACGCGGTCACCAAAAAGTGGGACAAATTGGAATTGTTGAGAAACAAGAGACTGGCCTTGCAGCCCGCTTAAAGTTTGGTTGGCAGCAATTTATTCAGGCTGGTACATTGATATTTAGTGTTCTTGGTCATATGGTAACTCATGGCTTTAGCTTAAATGATTTAGGAGGTCCAGTCGCAATTTATGCTGGTACTTCACAAGCTACTTCATTAGGAATCAATGGTGTCTTAAACTTCTTGGCGCTATTATCTATTAACTTAGGGATTGTTAACCTGCTACCAATTCCGGCATTGGACGGTGGCAAGTTACTGCTAAATATTGTTGAGGCGATAATTCGGCGGCCAATTCCAGAAAAAGCTGAAGGTATTATCACAATGATTGGTTTCTTGATTTTATTAACATTAATGGTTCTAGTAACGTGGAACGATATTCAGAGATATTTTATTCGGTAATTTAACAAAGGAGTATATTCTTTATGAAACAGTCAAAAGTATTAATTCCAACAAAAAAAGAGGCTCCAAGCGATGCGGAAGTCTTAAGCCATAAAATGATGATTCGGGCAGGCTACATTTATCAAGTATCTGCTGGTGTGTGGTCTTATTTGCCATTAGCGTATCGAGTTATTCGGAAAATTGAAGGCATTATTCGTGATGAGATGGAAAGTGCTGGCGCTATTGAAATGATGATGCCTGCACTTGTTCCTGCTGACTTATGGAAGAAGTCGGGACGTTATGAGAGTTATGGAGACAACTTATTTAAATTAACTGATCGTCGTGATCGTGAATTTATTCTTGGTCCAACTCATGAAGAAACTTTTACTGAAGTAATCCGTGATAGTATTAAGTCATATAAGAAATTACCTTTAGTTGTCTATCAGTTACAAGATAAGTTTCGTGATGAAGACCGTCCCCGTTATGGTATCCTTCGAGGAAAAGAATTTGAAATGTTAGATGGTTATTCCTTCTCTGCAGATCAAAAAGGGCTCGATGATGCTTATGAATTACAGGCTAAGGCTTACCGTAATATTTTTGATCGGATTGGTCTGAATTATAAAGTGATTTTAGCTGATTCAGGAACAATTGGAGGCAAAAACTCGCAAGAATTCTCTGCACCTGCGGAAATCGGAGAAGATGTTATTGCTTATACTGATGGTGATTATGCAGCTAATCTTGAGAAGGCGGTAAGTAAATTTACCGGAGTTCAACAAACAGCCGCTCAAGCACCGTTAGAAAAGAAAGCAACTCCTGGAGCGCATACGGTTGATGAGGCTGCTGAGAGTCTTGATATGGATTCTAGCCAAGTAATCAAATCAATGTTGTACATTGCTAAGATGGGCGAGAATGAATATCAACCAGTATTAGTGTTAATGCGTGGTAATGATGAAGTAAATGAAGCAAAAGTTACTAATGCGTTGGATTGCGAGGAACTTGAATTAGCTACTGAAGAAGATGCAATGAAATACCTCAATGCTCATCCAGGTTCATTAGGTCCGGTAGGCGTAAACGAAGATGTAAAGATTCTTGCTGATAATTATGTTAAGGTCTTAGTTAACATGGCATGCGGTGCAAATGAAGATGGCTACCACTATGTTAATGCTAATATTGATCGTGACTTCCGAGTTGACCAATTTGGCGATTTCCGTAATGTTAAAGAAGGAGAAATAGCTCCTGATGGAAATCCAATTAAATTTACTAATGGGATTGAAATTGGTCATATTTTTAAACTTGGAACTCTCTATTCTCAAAAGTTAGGGGCACAAGTTCTAGATCAAAATGGTCGGTTAACAGATGTAATTATGGGATGTTATGGAATTGGTGTATCACGCTTACTATCCGCAGTTGCAGAACAAAATGCCGACGAAAATGGATTAGTATGGCCAGACAGCATTGCTCCATTTGACATTCACGTTATTCCTGTTAATGCTAAAAAAGAAGATCAAATGGCAATGGCAGATAAGATTGACCAACAGCTAACCGAAGCGGGTTATGAGGTTCTTGTTGATGACCGTAAAGAACGAGCTGGAGTAAAATTTGCCGATTCTGACTTAATTGGGATTCCTATTCGAGTTACTGTTGGTAAGAAAGCTCAAGATGGAATTGTTGAAATTAAGATTCGCAAAACTGGTGAAACTGTAGAAGTTAAGCAAGAAGAATTAGTAAATACAATTGGCATCTTATTAAAGCAATTAAACGAAGAAGCAAATAAATAATTTAAATTAATGTGGTTGCGATGTTATGATAGATAACGTTATTCGCACCACATTTTTAAGTAGGAGGATTAGAACGTGGGATTAAGTCGCCAAGAATTATTTGGAAAACTACTAGAACAGATTCATTTTCCCGAAAAAGACAATTCTGCATTCAGAAATGCCGCAGTTCAATCGGTTGTTGTTCATAAAAAGTCTCGTCATTGGGAGTTTCACTTAATCTTTAATAAAGCCTTGCCATATGATCTTTTTACTCAATTTAATCAAAGCTTAGAATTAGGGTTTAAGGATATTGCAAAAGTTAGCTTAAAAATTAGTACACCGATGACTGAACTTGATGGGACTCAGATCGCTAATTATTGGCAGTTTATTATTAACCATGCAGTTAGCGATTCGCCAATGCTTCAGCAAGCTTGCTTACAAACAGCGCCCGAAGTAAAAGACGGTCGGGTAACGTTAGTGGTTGAAAATGAACTTATCAAAGACCTATTAGCGCAAAAAGCATTAGATACAATTGAAAATTCTTACCAAGAACTTGGCTTTCCAAAATTTAGGATTCATCCTTTTGTAGATCAATCGGCTTCCCAAGCCAAAATTGAGGAGCTTAAAGCTAAGCATGAAAAAGCGGATGCCGCTCTTGCTGCTAAGGCGGCTGCCCGTATTAAGAAAAATGAAGCAACTAAGGCTACTAAAAAGAGTGCACCAGTTGCTCCTGCTGATGGTCCAGTTCAATTAGGACGGTTAATTGATAGTAAGCAAAATATTGTGCAAATGAAGGAGATTGAGGGTGAAGAGCGCTCTGTAGTTGTTGAAGGATACGTCTTTAATGCTGAAATCCGCGAATTACGATCTGGACGCCAATTATTAACATTTGAAATAACTGATTACACATCATCGTTTGCTGTAAAGAAGTTCTCCCGAAATAGTGATGAAGAAGCCCGGTTTGCAAATATTAAGGCGGGAATGTGGTTGAAAGTTCGTGGTCCGGTTCAGGAAGACACGTGGATGCGGGACTTAGTAATTACTGCCTACGATGTAAATGAAGTTACTCATACAGAACGGCAAGATCAAGCACCAAAAGATGAGAAACGAGTAGAACTCCATACTCATACTACAATGAGTCAGATGGACGCCACTAATTCAATTACCGAACTGGCCACCCGTGCGCACAAGTGGGGGCATCCAGCAATTGCGGTGACTGATCACGGAAATGTACAAGCTTTTCCGGAAGCATTTAGCGTTGCCCAAAAAACAGGAATTAAAATGATATATGGGATGGAAGCAAACGTTGTTGATGACGGAATCCCATTAGTATATAACGAAAATCATCAATTACTTGCCCACCAGACATATGTTATCTTTGATGTGGAAACAACTGGTTTATCAGCAATCTATGATAAGGTAATTGAATTGTCTGCTGTTAAGATGCAGGATGGTAATGTTTTAGAACGCTTTGACGAATTTATTGACCCGGGATTTCCATTATCAGAACAAACAACTAACTTGACTAGTATCACCACTGAAATGGTTCAAGGTTCGAAAACTGAAGAAGAAGTTTTCAAAATGTTTAAGGACTTCTGTAAGGGATCTATCATCGCTGGGCATAATGTGTCATTTGATATGGGCTTTATGAACACTGGCTATGAACGTCACCAAATGGAAAGAATTACAGAACCGGTAATTGATACGTTACCTTTAGCACGGTTCCTTTATCCTGATATGCGTGGATACCGGTTAAATACACTTAGTAAGAAATTTAAAGTTGCCTTAGAGCATCACCACCGGGCTAATTATGATTCTGAAGCAACCGGACACTTACTTTATAAGTTCTTGAAAGATGCTGAGGCTCGTTATGACGTAAAGTATGTTGATGACTTGAATAAACACATGGAAGAAAATAATGCTTATCGTCATGCACGTCCTTTCCACGTTACAATTTTTGCACAGACGCAAGCCGGGTTAAAAAACTTATTTAAGTTAGTATCCCTGTCAAACGTTGAGTACTTCTATCGGGTACCACGGATTCCACGAACAGTTCTTACAAAATATCGTGAAGGATTGTTATTAGGAACCGCTTGTTCATCTGGAGAAGTATTTACAGCCATGATGGAAAAAGGGTATTCACAAGCTTTAGAAAAGGCTCGTTACTATGATTTTATTGAAATTCAGCCTAAACCAAACTATGCACCATTACTTGAACAACAGGTGATCGCGGATGAAGCCCACCTTGAAGATATTTTGAAGAATATGGTGAAATTGGGGGATGAACTTGATAAAACAGTTGTTGCAACCGGTGATGTTCATTATTTAGATCCGCATGATGGAATTTATCGCAAGATCCTAATTAATTCACAGGGTGGCGCTAACCCATTAAACAGAACAGAACGTCCAGATGTTCACTTCCGGACAACTGATGAGATGCTTAAAGAATTTTCATTCCTTGGTGAAGAAAAAGCTCACGAAGTTGTTGTTGAAAATAGTAATAAAATTGCTGATGAAATTGATGATAGTATTCGGCCGGTGAAGGACAAACTTTATCCGCCACATATGAAGGGTGCCGAACAAGAAATCCAAGATCGGACATGGAATACGGCAAGAAAATGGTATGGCGATCCGCTGCCGCAGTTAGTGCAAGACCGAATTGAACTGGAATTGAATAGTATTGTAAAAAATGGGTTCTCCGTGCATTACTTAATTGCCCAGCGACTAGTTGCAAAGTCTAATAAAGACGGATACTTAGTTGGATCGCGGGGTTCTGTTGGTTCAAGTGTTGTTGCAACACTGTCGGGAATTACAGAAGTTAACCCGTTACCACCTCATTATCGATGCCCAAATTGCCAATTTACACATTTCTATACCCAGGGTGAATACAGTTCAGGCTTTGATTTGCCAGATAAAAAGTGCCCTAAATGTGGAACTTTAATGGTAAAAGATGGACATGATATTCCTTTCCAAACTTTCCTTGGGTTTAAAGGAAATAAGGTTCCAGATATCGATTTGAACTTCTCCGGTGACTATCAACCGATTGCCCATAATTACATGAAAGTGTTGTTTGGCGAAAAAAATGTATTTCGTGCCGGAACAATTGGAACGGTCGCTGATAAGACGGCGTACGGTTATGTTAAAGCCTACGAACGAGATACCGAAAAGGAATTCCGAAAGGCTGAAGAAGATCGATTGGCTAAAGGTGCAACCGGGGTTAAGCGAACAACCGGACAGCACCCAGCTGGAATTATTATTGTTCCAGATGATATGGATATTTATGACTTTACCCCTGTGCAGTATCCTGCTGATGATCAAACTGCGGCCTGGGAAACGACACACTTTGATTTCCACTCGATCCACGATAACATTCTTAAAATGGATATTTTAGGGCATGATGACCCAACGATGATTCGTGCTTTACAAGATTTGTCGGGGATTGATCCGCAATCAATTCCGATGGATGATCCAGGGGTGATGGCGCTTTTCTCAAGTCCTAAAGTTTTAGGTGTAACTGAAGAACAGATTCAAAGTAAGACTGGTACTTTAGGATTGCCTGAATTCGGAACGCGATTTGTTCGAGGGATGTTAGAAGATACACACCCGAAGAATTATTCACAATTGCTACAAATTTCTGGCCTTTCTCACGGAACCGGTGTGTGGCTGGATAATGCCCAGGAATTAATTAGGCAGGGAATTGCAACAATCGCCAATGTTATTGGTTGTCGTGATAACATTATGACCGACTTGATTCACTATGGAATGGATTCGGAAATTGCCTTCCAGATTATGGAGCACGTGCGAAAAGGACGCGGTATTCCAGATGAATGGCAAACGAAAATGCATGAGGCAAATGTTCCGCAATGGTACATGGATTCATGTTTAAAGATTAAATATATGTTCCCGCGGGCGCACGCTGCTGCCTATGTCTTAATGGCGTTGCGGATTGCCTACTTTAAGGTCTATTTCCCGTTAGTTTATTATTGTGCGTTTTTCTCAGTCCGCGCTGATGATTTTGATGTGGTCGCTATGTCGCATGGTAAAGACGCAGTTAAACAGCGAATGAAAGAAATAAATGATAAAGGAAACGATGCCAGTGCAAAGGAAAAGAACTTATTGACAATCCTTGAATTGGCAAATGAAATGTTAGAGCGTGGGTTCAAATTTAAGATGGTTGACATTGAAAAATCAGATGCGTCTGACTGGTTAATCGATGGCGATTCGTTAATTGCCCCATTTCGTGCAGTTCCTGGTTTGGGATTGAATGTTGCTAAACAAATTGTGGCTGCACGTGAAGAACGACCATTTCTTTCTAAAGAGGATTTGGCAGAGCGGGGAAAAGTTTCGCAAACCCTTATTGATTTCTTGACGGATAATCATGTACTAGATAAGCTGCCTGACGAGAATCAGCTCAGCTTGTTTTAAGCAATAACTTTGGAAGAAAGCTTCATTACTTGCCAGTAGACAAGTTACATGCTACAATGATTATGGTAAATAACTCGTGGGAGTGAGCAGAGATGCTCGCTCTTTTTATTGCAAATAATGGAGGTGACACGTTTGAGCAGTGTTGTAGAAACTGTGACAGATCTTGTAACGCCGATTTTACAAGACCATGATTTTTACTTGTATGATTTAGAATTTGTAAAAGAAGGTAAGAGCTGGTACCTCCGCGTTTACATTGATAAGGACGGCGGAATTACACTTGAAGACTGTGCTATTGTTAGTGATGAATTAAGTGAGGCATTAGACAATGTTGAACCTGATCCAATCCCACAGGCTTACTTTTTAGAGGTATCTTCACCAGGTGCAGAACGTCCGCTTAAGAAAGAAGAAGACTATCAGCGGGCAATTGATCATTACATTCACATTTCTCTTTACCAACAGATTAATGGTCAAAAAGTTTATGAAGGTACACTGACGCAATTATCAGAAAAAGAAATTACGTTAGATTACTTAGATAAGACTCGCCATCGGCAGATTACGATTGATCGTAAGAAAATTGCACAGGCCAGATTAGCGATTAAATTCTAGCATTAAAGGAGTGTCAAAAGTTGAGTAAGCCAAAGATTAATACTGAAATGATTGGCGCCCTAGATTATCTTGAAAAAGAAAAGGGTATCAAAAAAGAAATTGTTATTGAAGCATTGGAGCAGGCTTTAGAGTCCGCCTATAAGCAAAATTACGGTGATAAAAATGTCGAAGTAGAATTTAATTCTATTACTGGCAATATCAAAGTGTATGCCGTAAAAACAATTACTGATGACGAAGAAGCGGTTGAAGCGGATAGTAACGAATTTATGAGTTTAGCGGATGCACGTAAACTTCCCCATGGACAAGGGTATGATATTGGTGATGAGATTCGTGAAGAAGTTACTCCTCGTGACTTTGGACGAATTGCTGCTCAAACCGCAAAGCAAGTTGTAATGCAACGCCTTCGTGAAGAAGAACGAAAAATTATTTACGATAAGTACAAGACATATGAAAATGAAATTATTACGGGAGAAGTTTCTCGTGAAGATAAGCGTTTTACATATGTTGACTTAGGAGACGGTGTAGAAGGTGCGATGGGCTTTAGAGATAAGATGACTAATGAGCATTACCGAGTTCATGATCGTATCCAAGTTTATGTAACAAAAGTAAATGACGATCGGCGTGGTCCGCAAATCTTTGTTAGTCGAACAGCCCCCGAATTGTTAAAGCGATTATTTGAGCGTGAAGTACCTGAAATTAAGGACGGAACTGTCTTAATTGAAAATATTGCTCGTGAAGCCGGTGATCGCGCTAAAGTTGCTGTGTACTCAAATGATCCGAACGTTGATCCTGTCGGTACCTGTGTAGGCCCACGTGGTTCGCGTGTTCAAGCAATTGTTAATGAACTTGATGGCGAAAACATGGATATTGTTGAATATGTTAAGGATCCTGCTGAGTTTATTGCAAATGCTTTGAACCCAGCTGAAGTATTAGACGTTATTTTTAATGAGGATAAGCCGGCAACCGATACTGAAGACAGTACGACAGAAGAAGACGGTGAAGAGCAAGCTGAGCGTTCATGTACAGTAGTTGTACCGGATAACCAGCTATCATTAGCAATTGGTAAACGGGGACAAAATGCACGATTAGCTGCACGGTTGACCAAGTATAAGATTGATATTAAATCAGCTTCTGAAATGGCAGAAAATGACCAAGCAGCTGAAGATGAACCAATGGCTGATTCAGAAGAAGACACAGAGAACAGTGAAGACTAACTATTAAAGTAATTATTAAGCAGCGGGGTGAAAATGATGAAAAAGAGAAAAATACCGATGCGTAAAGACATTGTTACTGGTGAAATGATGCCTAAGCGACAGTTAATTCGGGTAGTAAAAAATAAGGAAGATGAGGTTTCCTTAGACCCGACTGGTAAAAAGCCTGGCCGTGGTGCATATGTTGCAGTTGATGTTGAAATTGCAAAACGTGCTAAGAAAGAAAAAACTTTTGAAAAGGCCTTTCATGTTCAACTAGATGAATCATTCTATGATGAATTAATCAAGTATGCTGATCACTTACAGGCACGGCAAAAGTTATTTGGCAATGATCAAAAATAATCAATCGGTTTTAAACCTATTAGGAATTGCCCGACGAGCACGGCAACTCCAGAGCGGTGAAGAGATCGTTTTAAAAAATATTCAAACTAAAAAGGCAAAGTTTGTGTTCCTCGCATCTGATGCAGGAAGAGCAAGTGCTAAGAAAATTACTGATAAATGTAAATTTTACGGTGTTCCTTTCTCAACAGATTTTACAAGGAGCCAGCTCAGTCAGGCAACGGGGCAATCACGAACCGTTTTTTGTGTGATGCAATCAGGTTTTGCAAGAAAGTTTGAGGAACTACTAACGATGAAATAAGGAGCGTGAGCATATGGCTAAGGAACGAATTTATGAATTAGCTAAGGAATTAAAAATGCCTAGCAAGGACTTAGTTAATATGGCTAATCAACAAGGAATGGGAGTTAAAAGTCACATGTCTTCTGTTACCCCAGATCAGGCACAACAATTACGTCAACTTGCAAGTGGCGGACAAAAACCAACTAACAAGCAACAAGCTACTAAACAAAAACCACATAGTAGCAATAATAACAAGCAAAATAACCACCATGCACAAAATCATGGTGGTCAACACCAAGACAAGGCACAAAATGAACGTCCCCAAAAGAAAAATAACCACCAGAACAATGGTAGGACGTCAGATAATCATCAACATCAAAACAATAAGGGCGGTCGTTTTGGCGGCAGCTTGAATAACGATCAAGGCCGTAACGGCAAACGATTCAATAAGAAGAATAAGAAAAATAAAAAGCACAATAAGAATAAGCGGTTAAAGGAAGTAGCTCATAAGCAGCCTACTCAACGTAAGGATAAGCCGCTCCCAGAAGTATTAGAATATACTGATGGAATGAATGCTCAAGACTTAGGAAAGATTTTACACCGGTCCCCAGCTGAAATTGTTAAAAAACTATTTATGCTCGGTGTAATGATTAATCAAAATCAGTCACTTGATAAGGATACTATTGAATTATTAGCAACTGATTATGGTATTGAAGCTAAAGAAAAGGTTCAAGTCGATGTTTCAGATATCGATAAGATGTTTGAAGATGAGCAGAATAATACTGAAAATCAAGTTTCACGTCCTGCAGTTGTTACTGTAATGGGACATGTTGACCATGGTAAGACTACCTTGCTTGATAAGTTACGTCATTCTCATGTTACTGAACATGAAGCAGGGGGGATTACGCAGGAAATTGGTGCCTACCAAGTACATTATAACGACCACTTGATTACGTTCCTTGATACACCAGGACATGCGGCCTTTACTGAAATGCGTGCGCGGGGAGCTAACATTACGGATATCACCGTTTTAGTTGTGGCAGCTGATGATGGTGTTATGCCGCAAACTGTCGAAGCCATTCACCACGCACAGGCAGCTGAGACACCGATTATTGTTGCGGTTAACAAGATTGATAAACCAGGTGCTAATCCAGACCGTGTAACTGAAGAATTAGCCAAGTATAACTTAATCCCAGAAGACTGGGGTGGTGACACTATTTTTGTTAAGATTTCTGCTAAGTTTGGCAAGAACCTTGATGAATTGCTTGATATGATTCTCCTCCAAGCGGAAATGATGGAACTTAAAGCTAACCCAGATCAAAATGCAGCTGGTTCAGTTGTTGAAGCTCGTCTTGACCAAGGTCGGGGGTCTGTTGCAACTATTTTGGTTCAACAAGGGACGCTTCATGTTGGAGATCCAATTGTTGTTGGTAATACATTTGGTCGTGTTCGGACAATGACTAACGAAAATGGTCGGCGGATTAAAGAAGCTACTCCATCTACACCTGTCGAAATTACGGGGTTAAATGAAGTCCCTGAAGCTGGGGATCGTTTTGTTGTCTTTGATGATGAAAAGACTGCGCGTGCCGCTGGTGAAGAGCGTGCTAAGCGGGCTATGGATAAAGAACGTCAAAAGACTTCCCATGTAACATTGGATAACTTATTTGCCACAATGAAGAAAGGTCAAATGAAGACGCTGCCAATCATTATTAAGGCAGACGTTCAAGGATCTGTTGAGGCATTAAGCCAGAGTCTTCAAAAGATTAAAGTTGATGGTGTTCGAGTTGATATTATTCACCAAGCAGTTGGTGCAATTAATCAAAGCGATGTTACTTTAGCTGAAGCATCTAACGCGGTTATCATTGGATTTAACGTTCGGCCAACAGCTGTAGCTAAAACACTAGCTGATTCTAATAGTATTGATATCCGTCTTCATCGCGTTATCTACGATGCAATCGAAGAAGTTGAAGATGCGATGAAGGGAATGCTTGAACCAGTTTACAAAGAAGAAACAATTGGTCAAGTTGAAGTACGGCAAATCTATAAGGCTTCTAAGATCGGAACAATTGCTGGGGGAATGGTTACTTCTGGTAAGATTACCCGAGATGCAAAGGTACGATTAGTTCGTGATGGTGTTGTTATTTATGAAGGAGAACTAGGTAGTCTTAAACGCTTCAAAGATGATGTTAAAGAAGTTAAACAAGGTTATGAATGTGGTTTAACTATTGAAAATTATAATGACATCAAGGAAATGGATGTTATTGAAGCCTACAAGATGAAGGAAGTTCCTGTTAAGTAAAGCTGAGGGAGAGATAAAGATGCCAAGTAAACAATATCGAGTAGATCGTTTAGCTCAAGAAATTCAAAAAGACGTTGATGAAATCTTGTTAAAGCGCGTTCGTGATCCACGTGTGCAAAATGTTACAATTACAGGTGTGGATGTTACTGGTGATCTCCAGCAAGCAACTATTTACTATAGTATTTTGTCCGATCTTGCTTCAGATGCTGAAAAAGCACAAGCGGGATTAGATAAGGCAACTGGTCTGATTCGGAGTGAATTAGGCGCACGTCTTAATATTTTCAAGACTCCGGAAATTAAATTTGTAAAAGACCCATCAGTTGCTTATGGTAGTCGGATTGATCAACTCATTAACGACTTACACAAAAAAGGAAAAATAATTAGTAAAAAAGAGTTGTGACATAGGCTCTATTAATGATACAAAAGTGAACAACGCGGTATACAAATGGCATCTAAAGTCCGGTAAAGTCGAACTCTAGATGCCTATTTGTGATTGCTGGGCGTGAAAATAAAGCCATTTATGACGGCTATCACGCTCCTTTTTGGAGGAATAATAATGGACGGAATAATCCCTTTGTATAAAGAACGTGGTATGACTAGTTTTGCTTGTGTTAGTCGACTACGCCAAATTTTAAAAACTAAAAAAATTGGTCATTCAGGAACCCTTGATCCAGGAGTTGCAGGTGTTTTACCGATTTGTGTTGGCAACGCAACAAAGGTAGTCGACTATTTAATGAGTTCTGGAAAACAATACCAAGGAGAATTATTAATTGGTTTTGCAACCACTACTCAAGACCTTGATGGTGAAAAGATTGCGGAGAAAACGGTTGACAGCGAAATTCCAACGAATAAAATTGTCGCAGCGATGAATAATCTTACTGGTGAGATTACCCAAATTCCACCGATGTACTCTGCTGTAAAAGTAAATGGCAAAAAGTTGTACGAATATGCACGTGCTGGTGAAACTGTCGATCGACCCAAACGTCAAGTTAAAATAAATAAATTTGAGCTGCTTAGTTCAAAATATGATAAAGAAAATAAACAGCAACGAATTCGCTTTAATGTTGAATGTAGCAAGGGAACCTATATTAGAACACTGGTTGTTGAACTTGCTCGTCAATTAGGTTATCCGGGCGTAATGAGTTTATTAACCCGATTAAAAAGCGGCGGATTTACATTGGATCAAACACTAAGCTTAGATGATGTGCGAGATGCAGTAGCTACACAAACTTTGCAACAATATATGTATCCATTAGATTATGCCTTAAAGGACTATCCACAGTTAACTCTTCAAACAGAGCAGTGGAAAAAGGTTCAAAATGGGGGCTGGCTTGCGCCAAGTGAACTTAATACTGGTAAAAATGAAATTGTGTTATTATTTGATGGACAAGTAAAAGCACTATATCATTTAGATACTAAAAATAATATGTATAAACCAACTAAAATGTTCGCAGTTAATTGAGGAGAGTGTAAGAGTTGCAAGTTATTAAAATTCACCATCCCTTTGATAAAAAACTGATTCCAGCAGGGCCAATTGTTCTTGCGATGGGCTTTTTTGATGGTGTTCATCGCGGTCACCAAGCAGTAATTGCCCGTGCTCGTGAAATTGCTCATGAGAAGGGATTACCCTTGGCAGTTTTGACATATGACCATGCTCCTGGAGTGGTTTATCGTCAATATAAGGGTGGCTTTAAGTATTTATCGACAGTAAATCGAAAATTAGAATTATTAGATGAATTAGGGGTTAACCTTGTTTATTTAATCAGTTTTACTTCATCTTTTGCCAGCTTGACACCTCAACAGTTTGTAGACCAGTATCTTGTTAGCTTTCATGCTCAAACAGTTGTCGCTGGCTTTGATCATACCTATGGGGAAGCAGAAGAAGCATCAATGGCCTTATTACCTAAATATGCTGCTGGGCGGTTTGAAGTAGTAACAGTTCCTAAACTTACTGAGGATGGAACGCAAGAAAAAGTCGGTTCACGTGAAATTCGTCAACTGATTGATAACGGCAAAGTTGAAGCTGCTAATAGGGAACTAGGATATACTTACCAAACGACTGGTCTAGTAGTTCACGGTCTTGCTCGTGGACGGACCCTTGGTTTTCCCACTATTAATGTTGAGCATCCTCAAGAAGAGCGCCTTCCAGGAATTGGCGTTTATGCTGTAACTGTCAAAATTGGCGATAAATGGTATAAGGGGATGGCTAGCGTTGGTCATAACATTACTTTTGGCGATGGAAACCAGCTTACCGTAGAAATTTATCTCTTTGATTTTCAACAGATGGTATATGGTGAAGAGGTAGTTGTACGCTGGTATAAATATTTACGTGGCGAAAAGAAATTTGATGGTGCCGATGCGTTAGTAGCACAAATGAAACGTGATGAACATGATGCTCGTCGCCAATTAAGTAAAATATAAAGGAAAAGAGGTTTGAATTTGTAGCCCATAAATATGTAGGCTAACTTTTCAAACCTCTTTTTGTAATTAATGCCGACTGCTGTGATGATTGGTTGTCTGATTAATTTTATGAATATTTCGTTCAAACTTAAATCCGCCATCAGTAACTAATTTAAAGTGACGCATTTTACCATTGAAAGGTTTTCCATTTAGACGGGCGGTCGTCCAATTCCGCATAGTATCTGTCATTGATTTAAGGTCTTTTAGCTGTCCGGGATTATTTTCCTTAATGGCAGCATCCTTTATATCTGACTGGAGACGATAAATAAGATTGTTATGATATTCTAGCAGTTCATTAGTTAATGGAGCGTTGCGGTATTTATTAAACAGTTTTTGAATTATTAACATTGCTTCTTTTGTATTCTGTGGCTGGATATAGCGCTGATCTTTATGTTTCATGGATATTCTCCTTAAAAAATTGTTTGACGTTTCTTGACTTTTAGGGTGGTAATTGGTATATTATACAGTGTGTTTAGCACTTGACCCTAATGAGTGCTAAAAGGGGAAGTGATATTCAATGCTAACACAACGTCAGAAAAAGATTCTGCAAGCGATTGTACGTCAATATACCTCAACTGGTCAACCAGTTGGATCAAAACATTTAGCAGAAAAGTTGCCTTTTAAGGTCAGTTCAGCGACTGTCCGTAATGAGATGGCAGTTTTAGAAGACAATGATTTGATTTTAAAAGAGCACTCTTCATCAGGTCGGGTTCCATCAAAGCGTGGTTATCGATATTATGTAGATAATTTGCTTGATCCACAGGCAGTTACGGATAATGATCTGGTCGTTATTCAAAACTCACTTGGAACCGGCTTCCAAAAGATTGACGAGATTATTTCGCACTCGGCAGATATCTTATCAAACTTAACTTCATATACTGCATTTACTTTAAAACCAGAACAAGAAAGCGTTCGGTTAAGCGGTTTTCGAGTAGTTTCACTTGGTAATCATAAAGTGATTGCTATTCTTGTAACTGATAGTGGCGAAGTTGAGAACCAATCATTTACTTTACCACCAGATATCGATACTGATGCAATGCAAGCTGTTATCAGGATGATTAATGATCAGTTGGTTGGGCTTCCATTGTCTGAAGTAGTGAAACGACTAAAAGATGATATTCCGTTGCGGGTTTTGCATTATATGCATAGTCCTGATGGCTTTCTTGATATTTTTGATAATGTTTTATCCCAAGCAGCACGTGAAAGATTCTTTGTCGGCGGACGGTTAAACTTGCTTGATTTTGCAAGTACGCATGATCCCCATGTTATTCAATCTTTGTACGGATTACTAGATAAAAATGATAATTTATCAAATATTCTTGATTCTACTCTTGCGTCAGATAATGGAGTTAATGTTAAAATCGGTCAAGAAATTTCTAAGAATAAGCTGTTAGATGATTATAGTTTAATTACAGCAAGCTACAACGTTGAACAGTATGGCCGTGGGATTATTGCAGTCCTTGGGCCAACACGAATGCCTTATTCCAGAACAATCGGAATTGTAAATGCTTTTCGACAGGAATTAGCCAAGCGGTTGTTAGATTTCTACCGTCACTATTATGATTCATAGGAGGCGAGTTAATTGGCCAAAGAAAAACAAGAAGATCAACAAAAACAAACGGTCGCTGAAAATGAAAAGGCACCAAAGAAAGAAACAAAAAAAGATGATTCTAATGAAAAATTAGATCAAACTTCAAAACTAAAAGAAGAAATTGCTAGCTTGAAGAAACAGCTTGCTGATAAAGATGACAAGTATTTGCGAGCAGAAGCAGAAATTCAAAATATGACAAACCGTTTTAATAAAGAACGGGCCCAAATCCTTAAATATGATGGTCAGGACTTAGCAAAGTCAATTTTACCTGTTCTTGACAATCTTAAGCGGGCATTAGCAATTGAAGTTGTTGATGATAACGGTAAACAACTAAAAAAGGGTATTCAAATGGTTCATGATCATCTAGTAAAAGCACTAAATGATCACGGTATTACTGAAATTAAAGCTGATGGCGAAACATTTGACCCGACACTTCACCAGGCAGTCCAAACTGTTCCGGTTGAAGAAGGTCAAAGTCCTGAAACAGTTGTTAATGTTCTTCAAGCTGGATATCAACTAAAGGATCGGGTACTACGCCCTGCAATGGTAGTTGTAGCTCAATAAATTAGTGAGAGAAGGAATTAAATTATGGCAAGTAATAAGATTATTGGTATTGATTTAGGTACTACTAACTCTGCGGTTGCTGTTATGGAAGGTAATGAACCTAAGATTATCACCAACCCAGAAGGAAGTCGGACGACACCATCTGTTGTTTCATTTAAAAACGGTGAAACCCAAGTTGGGGAAGTAGCAAAGCGGCAAGCAATTACTAACCCTAACACGATCTCATCCATCAAGAGTCACATGGGTGAAGCAGGTTATACTGTTGAAGTTGATGGAAAGAAGTACACACCACAAGAAATTTCAGCAATGATCTTGCAATACATTAAGAAGTATGCTGAAGATTACATTGGTGATACGGTTACACAAGCAGTTATTACTGTTCCTGCATACTTTAACGACGCACAACGGCAAGCCACTAAAGATGCTGGTAAGATTGCTGGCTTAGATGTTAAGCG
>OKSF01000051.1_pt1 | contig 95338 bp, 77 predicted proteins | sample 1606061 | NCBI WGS metagenome assembly OKSF01 (sample SAMEA3541567, study PRJEB24748) | human gut metagenome | biome: human gut; feature: human-associated habitat; material: faeces | place: China | collected 2012
AAAAAGATAAAAATAATTATTGACTTTTCTTAGCAGGTTTCATTCGTAAGGCATTCGACACCCACGGAATAAAAAGTAGAAAGCCGTTCCAGTGAATGTGAAGAAGGTGTTGGAAATAGTTAAGCGTCAAAATTATGCGTTGGGTTTTCGAAATTTGCCTGTTTGAGCCGAATGGCGAGTTGCAAATTTCGGAAGCCCGTTTTTAGCATAATTTTGACGCTTTAGTATTTCCCGCCGACGGAACCTGAACAGGAACGGCTTCCTACTTTTTATGCAGGTCCGGATCGTCGTGCCTTCCTGAATTAAATCCCTATATCCTTATACCCTTCCAGCTTTGAGGTACAATGTGGGCATCTGGTTGCCATATATCTTCTTTTTTCATCTTACCATCTTTGCAATTCAATGGTCAATGCTTTCTTCTATATCACTTTATTTGTCCAGAATCCGCTGGATCTCTTCCAGATCCTCCGCAAAATATATTCCCTCCTGCTTTTCCTCAGAAGAAAGATCCATCTCGATCATATGCTCCAGAAGCTGCTTCAGACTGTCGTAATATCCGTTCAGATTATAAAGAATACATGGCGCATCCAAATGTTTTAACGATACTTTAGACATCACCTCCGTGATCTCTTCCAGTGTTCCCGTTCCTCCCGGAAATGCAATGAACACATCTCCAAGTTCTATCATCTTTGCCTTTCTTTCCGACATATCTTTCGTCGTGATCAGTTCCGTAATCTCATCATACACAAATCCTGCATCAATAAAAAACTGTGGCTCTACCCCGATCACTTTCCCGCCGGCCTGCAATACACTTTCTGCAAGTTCTCCCATCAGGCCGGATTTTGAACCACCGTATATGAGAGTATTTCCGTTTGTTCCGATCCACGCTCCCAACTCGCGCACTGCTTCTTTTAAAAATGGGTCATTTCCTTCAGTTGCTCCGAGGTATACTGTAATATTCATTTTATACTTCTCCTTGTAAATCTTCTATTATCTTTCGAATAATGTCTGATGCATATGGATGAAAAGAGGATCACCCGTTCTCTTCCCGGCAATCCTCTTTTCCATTCATCATAATTCTATATGAATTTTTATTTCATCACAATATTAATGATCTTCTTCGGAACATAGATCTCTTTGATCACATTTCCTGTCAGCTTATCAGCAATTGCTTCTTTACCTGCTGCAAGTGCTTCTTCTTTTGATGCATCTGCTGAGATTTCAATAACTGCTTTTGTCTTTCCGTTGATCTGTACCGGAACTTTGATCTCATCGTCTTTCATGGCGTGCTCATCGTATTTTGGCCATCCGGCTTTGAATACGCTCTCTGTGTGTCCCAGTTCTTCCCACAGTTCTTCCGCAACATGTGGCGCGAATGGAGACAGGAGTACTGCCATTGTAGACAATGTCTCTTTATCGATTCCGCCCTCTTTCTTGGCAATCTCGATCAGTTTGTTATTGTGTTCCATGAATGCTGAGATTACCGTATTCAGGCTGAAGCTTTCCAGACGTGTTGTTACATCGTATATCAGTTTATGACGCTCTTTGATCATCTCTTTTGTAGCTGTAATGTCTGCGTCTTTGCTGTCCATAACAAGGTTCCATACACGTTTCAGGAAACGGTTTACTCCGTCGATTCCTCTGTCATCCCACTCAGCATCTAACTCCGGTGGTCCAACAAAGAGTTCATACATTCTTAAAGAGTCACATCCATAGTCTCTTACCAGATCGTCCGGTGATACGACATTTCCTTTTGACTTACTCATCTTGATACCATTCTTACCAGTGATCATTCCCTGATTGAACAGTTTGTGGAATGGCTCATCAAAATCTACTACCCCGATATCATATAAGAACTTGGTGTAGAAACGTGAATACAGAAGGTGAAGAACTGCATGTTCTACTCCTCCGATATACATATCTACAGGAAGCATCTCATCTGCTTTTTCTCTTGATACCAGTTCTTTATCATTGTGGTTATCTACGTAACGCAGGAAGTACCATGAAGATCCTGCCCACTGCGGCATTGTGTTTGTCTCTCTCTTCGCATCAGCTCCACACTGAGGGCACTTGCAGTTTACCCACTCATCAATTGCTGCAAGCGGGGATTCTCCCGTTCCTGTAGGTTCGTAAGATTCTACTTCCGGCAGACGGAGTGGAAGTTCTTCTTCCGGCACCGGTACATTTCCACATTTCGGACAATGTACGATCGGGATTGGCTCTCCCCAGTATCTCTGACGCGAGAATACCCAGTCACGCAGTTTGAAGTTCACTGTTGCACGTCCGATTCCACGCTCTTCGATCATATGCGGAGCTTCTTTCTTCAGTACAGAAGATTCCTGTCCATTCCATTCTCCGGAATTGATCATTGTTCCGACAGCGTCTGTGTAAGCCTCTGTCATATTCTCAATCTCTTTTCCGTCTTTTGCAATTACCTGGATGATCGGAATATTGAACTTTGTAGCAAATTCAAAGTCACGGTCATCATGAGCCGGTACACACATAATTGCTCCTGTACCATAGTCAGCAAGTACATAATCAGACAGCCAGATTGGAACTTTCGCCCCGTTGATTGGATTGATTGCATAGCTACCTGTGAATACACCTGTCTTTTCCTTATCCTGCATACGATCTACATTCGACTTCATAGAAGCATCATAAATGTACTGTTCTACTGCTTCTCTTGTCTCGTCATTTGCAAGGCTCTTAGCCAGTTCATGCTCCGGTGCCAGAACCATAAATGTTGCTCCGTATAAAGTATCCGGTCTTGTTGTGTAAACAGTAATCTTCTCGTCTCTTCCTTCTACAGGGAAATCAACCTCTGCTCCGTAAGACTTTCCAATCCAGTCAGCCTGCATCTTCTTAACCTTCTCCGGCCAGTCCAGCTTATCCAGATCATTCAACAGTCTGTCTGCGTATTTTGTAATCTTTAACATCCACTGACGAAGGTTCTTCTTTGTAACCTCAGCGCCGCAACGTTCACATTTTCCGCCAACCACTTCTTCGTTAGCAAGTCCTGTCTTACATGAAGGGCACCAGTTGATTGGGAATTCTTTCTCGTATGCAAGTCCTTCTTTGAACATCTTAACGAAGATCCACTGTGTCCACTTGTAGAAGTTCGGATCTGTTGTGTTGACTTCACGGTCCCAGTCATAAAGAGCCGCAATCTCATTGATCTGACGCTTAATATTTTTAATATTAGCTGCTGTTGAAATCTCCGGGTGAACTCCCATCTTAATTGCGTAGTTCTCTGCCGGAAGTCCGAATGCATCCCAGCCCATTGGATGAATGATATAATAACCCTGCTGTAATTTATATCTGCTCCATACGTCAGAAATTACATATCCTCTCCAATGACCTACATGAAGTCCGTTACCTGAAGGATATGGAAACATATCCAGGCAGTAATATTTTTCTTTTTTCTTTCCATTCTCATCAAACTGGACATTGACCGGATTCTCTTCCCATTTGTCACGCCACTTTTTTTCGATTGCCTTATGATTGTAAGGTATCTTAGACATATTGATTTCCTCTCTTTCTGCAATACTGCATCTAAAATAAATGAAAGCCTTCTCATCTCCAAAGAGACGAAAAGGCTTGATTCCGTGGTACCACTCTTCTTCATATGAATTCTCATATGCACTCATTGCTTCTGTAACGGGAAGTCCCGCTCCTGCCTATGTTGCCCTTACGATAAATGTCTGACCTGTTCAGCAGAAGAACTCCGAGGCGAGTTGGGAGATTACGTCATTGCCTTGCACCCTCCGGCAACTCTCTGAAAACGATAGGCTCTTAATACTCCTCTTCCATGTCTCTTTCATATTCTTCATTATTATAAGGAGAATGATAATATAAGTCAAGACTCAATCCGAAGTTTTCAATCATATTTTCCATCTTCATTTATCATCCCTTCATTTATCACTCTTTATAATTTTTCCCTTTTTTATTTATAGGATTTTCTAATAAGGTTTGCCCTTTCGCGATGAAAGTTCTACAATTCTTACTAAGATATAGTCTTTGGCAGTGTGTACATGATACAGCAAACAACAACTTTACTCCAGCTAAAAAGGATTATGGATGTGCCGGGACATTCTTGAAATTTTACATATGAAAATGAGGTTTTTGACAATGACTACTCATAAAGAGTTTTATTATATCCTGACTTTCAATACAACTACAGATGCTATGTGCGCAGACAAATGCGCGAAAGAAAACACAAACGACATTCGTGCTGCACTGATGCCGCTTCCTCAGGAATTTAAAAGTGGCTGTGGCTTCGTGCTTCGTTTCCTGGACGATAATTTGGAGGCGATTATAAAGTTCTGTAAGTCCTCCCCATTTAATGGAAAACTTTTTAAAATGCATACAAAAAGGATCAACGGTCATCATCCCATTGATCCTGTTTCTCTTACCTCTTTTGACTTTTCCGAATAATTACAGTGTAATTACCTGATCAACTCCAGCCGGTGCCAGTGCTGCATATACATTCGGGAAGCATCCGATTCCTGCAGGTGCGATCAGCTTGTCAGCGATATCTCTCTGATAGCAGCATCTGTCGCATGCCATAAGGAGCATTCCTGTCTTCTCGCTTAATGCCTGAAGTCTTGCAACAATATCCGATCCCTCAACAAGCATATATGCATTATCGAAGAAGAACATCATTCCTGCAACCTCTACTCCGTGACGATCCTCCTCAAGCTGCGGAATGATCATATTCTCCAAAATCTCCCTTGCGTGCTCTGACTCAAATAAATAAGCTACTTTCATGTCTTTTTTCCTCCTTGGAATATAAATTTTTATACTTCAAATGTTGCTTTTGCCTCAATCAGTGCCCGGTCAATATCCGCCTTGATCACATCCTTCGGATCCAGCTCCATTTCTGTAACATACTCATCGAATTCTGCAGAACTGCAGAAGAAATTCATAACGTTTCAGCATGATCCTGCCCAGTTTGCAAGTTCCCCTAATGGAAATGTAAGGGCATGCAGAGTCTTCGGTGCATAGTCTGCTACCTTTCCATCTACAATCTTTACATAGACAGGTTCTTCACACATTGCACATACTGAATGCACTTCTGTGTCCTGATGAAATGTAAATGCTGCTCCCATAGCGTCAATCGCACACATCGCTGTAAATTCACGGCCATCCGCCAAAGTTACACGGTGATTCGTCTCCAGTGATGATACCGGATAAATAAAGTTTACATTTTTTACTTCCTCATCAACGACCATTCCATCTTTATCAATCAGGCACTGAATAATCTCTTCATATTCCTGCTCATCCATCTGAAGTACCTGAAGTGTAACTTCTTTATCGCTCTCCAGATTATATGGACGTTTATTATCAATGGTAAAATTAATGATATATAATCTTAACTCATTCTGTCTTGCAGTAAATTTCTGATGTACATTCTGTATTCCGTCCTGAACTACCTTTTCATTCTCGTTCTGTGTATTATTCTGTATAGTATTGTCTAACATTTCCCCAATTTTTTTCTTATTTATTAATATTTTTTATTATCTTTTTCACATAACCATTCATCTTACATCCGCTCTTTTCACACAGGCACTCACCTCTGTATGTTCTTTCAAAAGCCAGTGCTAATGTCTGTATGACTTATTTAAGCTGTCGCTCCTGCCGTATCTGCTGCCGGCTTCTTCGCACTCTCAACTCCCTGGATAAACTCCATAATGTCTTTATCTTCCTGAGTATAGACACCACCGCTCAGTGCAGACTTCAGAATCTCTGTTAATTGATCCACATATGCGTGATACTGTGGATTCGTACGGTCTCGTGGTCTTGGAAGATCAATCTTCAGATCCTCCAGAATCTTTCCATGATCTCTGGACATTACGATGACACGGTCACTTAAATATACGGACTCGTCCACATCATGGGTTACCATCAGTGATGTTGTCTTTTTCTGTCCAAGAATATCCTCAAGCTGTCTCTGAAGAAGCTGACGCATCTGGAAGTCAACCGCTCCAAGCGGTTCGTCCATGAGAAGTACCTTTGGATCACATGCAAGGGCACGAAGAAGTGCAACTCTCTGTTTCATACCTCCCGAAATCTCATGAATATAATAATTCTCATATTTTGTAAGCTGTGCCATTTCCAAAAGCTCTTTTAACTTCTTCTTTCTCTCTTCTTTTGGCACTTTCATCTTCTTCATCGGATATTCGATATTCTCACCGACTTTTAACCATGGGAATAATGCATAATTTTGAAACATAAATGCACGATCCGGTCCCGGTTTTGTAACTACATTCCCATTCACTTCAATAATTCCTTCTGTCGGTTTCTGGAATCCTGCAACAATTGTAAGTGTTGTTGTCTTGCCACAGCCAGATGGTCCCAACAGACATACGAACTGTCCTTCTTCTATCTCAAAAGAAACATCTTTTAACACCTGATTGTCAGACTCACCTTTCCTTCTTCCTTTAAAGCTTTTTGATATTCCCTGTACTGAAATTGACATTTTTCTTTGACTCCTTCTCTAGTTCTTTGTTTCCAGTGGCAAAAATTTGATCTGTTTCTCTTCGACCCATTCTTTACTTACTTTTAATTTTTTAGCCAGATACCACGGGGCATTCAATTTTTCAACTGCTTTATTATAGCTTTCTATAAAATTACGAAATGCTTCCGTCTGTTCAAATTCCTTATCTACGAGCAATACATAAGAAATGTAGTCGTTATCTGAAAGAGGCATCGTCGGAATATCGCTGACTTCTGCCGCCTTTGTAATATCCAGAATTGCTGCATCTACCTGCTCATCTTCCATGGCATACAGAATACCTTTCTGTGTGATTTCATCAAATCGTTCAATCTGAGGGTATGCATCCTTTGCAAGTGCTTTTTCCTGCTGTCTGCCCTGCGTAATTCCTACATTTTTTACATCTGTCCAGTCTTTTTTATAAACAATAGTCTCTCCATTCATGAGAACCGGACCGTAGATTTCCACATCTTCATTATTTTCAATGGTATGTTTTGCAATGTGTGGACAATAAAATCCCACATTAATTTCTTTTGCATTGAGCGCCCACTGAGCAGTATTGCTGCAACAGTCCTGAAAAGATGAACTCTCCGTGGAAGTGGAAACTTTATATTTTTCATTTATTTCCTGTAATGTCTCCTCCATGATCACACCGGATATATCTGCTCCGGATCCCACACGGATATCTGCATCTTTATTCCATTTCTTCTCTCCTGGAAGAAACAGCATAGAACCAATACCTGCCAGTATAAATATTCCGCCAATGATACCTATCGCTTTATCAATCCTCATCTATACCGCTGCCTTATTTTGTAGTCTTTCCTTTGATATATTTGTACAGTGCAAATATTGCATAGCAGATCAGAATCACACTGCTGATATGCTGTGCCCAGTCCGGGAAACCAATAATCATCTTATTTGCATAAGAAATTGTGTGTTGTGTCTGGTTATAATCCAACACTGGTGTAAATCCCGGCATCAAAAGACGGTTCGTCAAATATCCAACCGTATTAGAAATTATGACAACCATTGTAAAGTACAGGATCATAGCACGCTTTCCAATCATTCTGCTAATTGTCAGAAGTTCCGGAATATTCGTTCCTGCACCTGCCATCAAAAATGTAATGGCAACTCCAGGCGCTGCTCCACTGGCGACAAGCGCTGCTATAAACGGAATGTGTCCAACTGCACATACATACATAAGTGCAGCGATCACGGTAATTCCAAACAATGAAACAAATCCAGGCTGTCCAAGATAATCCTGAATAAATGACTGTGGTACAACATTGAATATCAACCCCGCGATCAGCATTCCGGACACGGTATATTTACAGATTGTTACACTTAATTCCGTAAATGACCAACGCATTCCAGATTTAATCTTGTCCCAGAAGCCCGGCTCTTCAAATTCAAGCTGAATCAGCGGTTCCGGACTTACAGAGTCTTCTTCCTTATCTTCATCAGTCTCTAATGGTGTCTGTTTTATTTCCTTATTTCTCAGACCAATATGTAATTCATTTCCGGCAAACTTATTGGCTATCATACCGATAACCATCGGTGCTACGAATCCTGTAATCAGATAAATCGTTGCAATCTCTTTTCCAAGAAGACCATAAGCCAGAAGTAATGCAATCGGATTAATCATTGGCGTACTAGTCATAAATGCCAGCGTTGGTCCAAGATAGGCTCCGCTGTAATACATACTGATTCCAAGCGGAATCGTTCCGCAACTGCAGATTGGAATAAACATTCCTGATATAGTTGTCCAGAATACACCGCTGATCTTTCCAGATCCAATGGCTGTCTTCTGAATCTTTTCCGGTTTCAGAAATTCGTGTAATAATCCAGCAACCAGAAAACTAAAAATAATCCAAGGAGATGAACTGTTCAACATATTCCATGTAGATGCTATGATCTTCTCCAAAAATTCCCCAAATTCGGCTAACATGTCTTTAACGCCTCCTCAAATGCTTTTCGTATCGCTGGTTTCGTCAGCTTTGTGACTGCTTTCTTTTCATTAATTACAACCATGCTTTTGGTAACTGCACCGTATTTCGGAATATAATCAAAGTCTTTCCCCGCTTTGTAAACCTTTACATCAACTTTGCCTTCATACTCCTTCTCCAAGGCTTGAACCAAGCCTTCAAATACTTCGCATCAAGCACAGGCACTAATGTACTCAATTGATGGCTTTTTCATAACTTACCTCCCATTTTTGCCAAGTATACATTGGTATTATATATGTAAATTTAATTTGATTGTTTGTTTATTTAAAATATAAATATTAACAAATTATAATATTCTATTCTTTAATAAATATATCTTTATATTCTGGATTTTTGATATGATTCGAACGTATATATGAACAAATGTTAATAACTAAACAAAGAAAGGAGGCAATAGATTTTGGGGAATAATAAAAATAATGATGATGTAAATCAACAAGTCAACCGAATGCAGGCCGCTACCAACAATGGTGACCGTAATCGCTGGCGAAAGATGGGAGGAAAAAACCGCAATTTTGCTGCATTGATTGCTCTGATCATCATTTGTGGAATTTGGACTGTAGCTGCACATGCTGTAGCAAAGCCTTTTCTCTTTCCATATTTTGAAGATGTAGTAAAAGAAGTTGTCTATTCTTTATCAGATATGTATGTACTTCGCAATCTTGGAATTACGATGCGCCGTGTACTGACCGGTGCGTTCTATGCATTTATCATCGGACTTCCGCTTGGAATGATCATGGGATACTCGCCTAAAATCTTAAGAGCTTTGTCACCATTTATGAACTCTTTAAGACAGGTACCGATCATGGCATGGGTTCCTCTTGCAATTGTATGGTTCGGAATTGGAGACGGTCCTACAATCTTCCTGATTGCATTCAGTGGTGTATTTACGATTATTCTGAATACAATTTCAGGAGTGCAGGATATCAGCAAAGACTTTTACAATGCAGCTCGTTCAATGGGGGCAAATACACTGAGTATCATAAAAGACATCGTCCTTCCGGGATCTCTTCCGGGTGTTATGACTGGTGTGAGACTTGCAATCGGACTTGGCTGGATGTCCGTTATATGAGCGGAGTTCATTGCGACCAGTGCCGGATTCGGCTACTGTATGGTGGAAGCTCAGGGAAAGATGCAGACTGAAAAGGTCATCGCTTACATGATCATCGCAGGTCTTATCGGATTCCTGATCGATACAATCATGGTTCTTGCTGAGAAAGTACTTCTCAGATGGAGAGCTCAATAGGTAACATCAAAAGGCATGGACACCAGATTGCCTGTTATCTATCTGATGCCAGAATGTCAAATGTGGAACAAACTACAGGCATCAAATTCTTGAATATTTTTTACATATATAGAAAGAAGCGCATTTCCATCAACCGAAACACGCTTCTTTCTTTTTTTGCACATTCTTAATTATGGTAAACCCTGCAGGGGGAGCAGGATTTTCTGTAAAAGATAATCATATTAAAGTATTATCCTGAAATCTTCTGACATTGCTGTCTGATAGACTTAATCGCACTTGTAATAGGAAGGGTCATAATCCGGTCTTTATGATACAAAAGATAAATCTGTCTCTCTGTATTCACATTCGGGAATTCAAACTTCAATAATTTCCCCAATGCCAGAGAATCCTGAATTGCCAGACTACTTACAAATGCAACTCCCATTCCTTCTTCTACACTTCTCCGGACCAGATCGGAAGATTCTGCCTGCATGGCTATCTTCAACGGCTTTGCATGCAGATTCAGTGCTTTCTCAATGCTTTCATATGCAATCTTTGTTCCACTGCCTGATTCCCGTATAACAAATGTCTCTTTCTTCAGCTTATCAAGCGGAAATACCCCATTCAGACTCCGATATTCTTCTGTATTCGGTGTCGCAAGTACAATCTGATCTTTTAGAAGCGGCATACACATACATTTCTCATGATTGGTACAAATACTCCCTATTCCAAGATCTGCTTCAAATCTTAAGACCGACTGGATCACCTGACTGCTGTCTCCTTCCAGCATACGATAATCAATCTCAGGATATTTAAGTCTGGTCTGTTTCAAAATCCTCGGAAGAATATAATTCCCCGGAACTGATGAAGCAGCAATCGTTACAGTTCCTTTTACTTTTGCGTCCGTCTTATTCAAATGTGCCAGTGCCTCATTTTCCGTCTCCAGAAGCCTGACTGCATATGGATAAAACAGAACTCCCTCTTCTGACAATATCACATCTTTTGTTGATCTAACCAAAAGCTGGACTCCCAATTCCGCTTCCAATTGCTTGATGTGAGTACTGATTGTCGGCTGTGAGACAAATGCTTTTTTTGCAGCAACAGAAAAGCTTTTACAGTTGACAACATTAATAAAACTTCTTATGTAATCCAATCTCATTATTCTCTTTTTCCTCTTTTCCCCATGTCTTTCTAAAAAATGTTTTTTAATATATATATTTTAAATCTCCTCGTCTCAAATGTCGAATTGATAGTTTTCATAGTTTTATTGAATTTTTCTATACTTTATTAATATTTCCAATAGATTCACTTTTCTTTATCAAAATTATTAATATTCATTTATATGTCTTTCTATTTCATTTTGTATCTGCTATTATAATCACATATTTATTAACAATTATTAATATTTTGGAGGGAGAACTATGAAAAAAAGAATTGTATCTGTACTTCTTGTTATGGCACTCCTTGTCCCTACTGTAACTGCATGTCACGATAGTAGTAAAGACAATCAAGCCACTAAAGACGTAGAAGCAACAGGATATAATCCAGAGGAAGCAGCCAAAAAATTTGATTTTGGCGAATTATCTGATGCAGATAAGAACTACACCATCGAGATGGGATACTTCAACTGTGACCACATGGTCGGTGCTATCATTGGTGAGAAAGCCGGTATTTACAAAGCTTTAGGACTGAATGTAAATGTAACAAAATCCGGTGAGACATTGAAAGCACTCACAAGCGGTGCTATGGACGTGGGATATACGGGTATCGAAGGTGCGATCCGTGCAGTAAACCAGGGCGCTCCATTCTCAATGGCTGCTGCAAACCACATGGGTGGATCACGTTACCTTGTAGTAAGTAATGATATTACAGATCCTTCCCAGTTAGTCGGCAAAACAATTTCCATGACCGCGGAACCTGAAATCGATCCTGAATTTTTAACATGGTCCAAAAAGCTTGGAATCCCAGCTGATGCTTCCAGTTACAACATCGTAGACATGGGATCTCAGGATGCTATGTTCGCACTGAAAGCCGGACAGATTGATGCTTTCACATGCTGCGACCCTTATGCTTCCATCGCTGAGTTCGAAGGATTTGGACATATTCTCGGAATTGGCTGGGGCGCAGCTAATGTTGATTCCGATGCTACTGCTGATACATGGGGCCTTTGTTGTATCTACGCTATGTCCAATGACTTCAAAGAGAAGCACCCAGAGCTTGCAAGACGTCTTGTATATGCTCATGAGATGGCTATCGAATACATGTACACACATCCATACAATGCAGCTATGATGTTCGCAGATGGATTTGACGTTGATCCTTACGTAGCTCTTCGTACTATCTACATGAAGACAGTTGCTGAAGGACGTACAATCACATGGCACTTCTCTGAAAAGAACATTGAAAATTTTGAGAACTACTACACACAGTATCCACAGATTCCGGAAGAGGAGATTCCTCGTGTCAGTGATGTAAGTAAATTCATGACAACAGATATTTCAAAAGATGCTGGTGTTGATGATTTTGATGAATTTATCAAGAAGAATGTTGATGACAAGTTCCCGCTTGGTATGACATTCGAAGACTGGTACAACGAAGCTAAGAAGATTGATGATATCTCCGATGATGAAGCAGTAGATATCTCCAAGACAGCTACATCTTACTTAAATAAAGACCTGAAAGATCGTCAGGCATATGAATAAAATATGCTTTTAAACAAGTATTCACGAAAGAGCAGCCACAATTGTGGCTGCTCCTTTTAAGTAATAAACTCTTATTCAGAATCGTCTACTCTTGGAAAATTCATAATAAATGTTGTTCCTTTTTCCTCTTCACTCTGCACCTGTATCCAGCCTCCGTGTTCTTCTACCATACGTTTCACTACAGTCAGTCCAATTCCGGTTCCTTTCCCATCTTTTTTCGTTGTAAAAAACGGTTCAAACACATGCTTTCGAAGGTCTTTTGGAATACCACAGCCATTATCTTCTACCACAAGCCTTACCATCTGTCCATCATCTACACTTAATCCAAACTGAAGTTTTATGCGTCCTTTTTTATCTCCGATTGCATGGATAGCATTCGTCACCAGATTCAGTATGATCTGATTCAGCGCTCCCACCTGACCTTTTATATAATAAGATGTACCGCATACAGATGTCTCAAATTTAATATTCTCCGGAATCAGCCTGCTTACAATACTAATACTGCTCTCCACGGCAAATGTGGCATTATACTCTGATAATACTCTCTCTGCTCTTCCCTGTCTGCTATAATCCAAAAGCTGTTTTGCCAGTTCTTCACATCTTTTTGCTGACATGTTTAATTCATAGACCTCTTCCGGCATCTCTTGCACGACTGTGTCATTATCTGATAATAGTTCACTATATAGCACAATCGGAGTCATAAGATTATTAAACTCATGTGCCAGCGCTCCTGTTAGAAATGTCATCGTTTTCGAATGATTATATTTCTGCATCAGACTTTCCTGATTCTTCATTGCTTCATTTGCCTCATTGAGTTCTTTTTCATGTGCCAGCGCTATCTTAAGCTTCTCTTCTTCTTTTTGCTGCTTTAAAATCCGATATCCGAAAATTCCAACCCAGATCAAAATCAGCACACCAAATAATGACAAATAAAAAGCAATCTTCACAATCGGTGCAGTAATATCCCTGTAATCTTCCACCACGCAAAGCACGAATTGAACCCCATTGAAATCAACGGTATTGTATGCCACAAGTTTCTGAGTCTTCTTTGGCGAGCCGCCTTCTACTTCATAAGACCATACAACTTCACAGCCGGATACATCTTTGCTTGAAAATGAGATTTCTTCTTTTTCATTTCTTGCATCTGCCATGACTGTTGTACCATCAATATCTTTTACAATACAGTATCCCTGATTACCCACATTAAGATTAGAAAGATCCTGTTCTCCTTCATAAATCTCATCCAGATTCAATTCAATCTGAACATATCCCACAATGCTGCGGTTCATATAGACTGCTTTTGTCAGATAAAGTACATATCCTCCGCTATATGTTTTCCTTATTGGTCCTGCAATAACGTATCCTGGATTTTTTCCTGCCTCCTCGCAGGAATCTGATTCCCAGTCTTGCAATTGACTAACTTGATCCAGACGGATATATTTCCCCTTTTCTCCAATCTTCAATAAACTTGCTTCTATACTCTCTTCGCTTACCATATCCCCAGATAATGCAGCATATACGAGATTACTTTTCCCTTGAAGAGTCGCTTTTAAGCTATGCGAACTGACTTCTGCAATATTCTGAATACTTTCTTTTTCATTATCAATGATTGCATCTCGTACAGTTTGATAACAGAATACTGCGCTTAACAGCAACAGCAACACTCCGGTCACTGAAATAATCAATTCTTTTCTTTTCCTATTCATTATTTCTTCTCATTCCCTTATAGTTGACTTTAAATTTTTTCATAGATATAATAGCTTTATGTTAGTATGTTTTTTCATGATTACAATAACAGAAAGGCAGGTATTTACAAAATGCCAGATATCTCGGTTCTTATTATAGATGATGAACCTTCCATTTTAAAAGCAGTCAGTATGACCCTTAAACAGGAACATATCGCTGTCACCTGTGCAGATAACGGCACACTTGCACTTGATATCCTGAAAGCCAATACATTTGACTTAATCTTACTGGATATCATTATGCCGGATCAGGACGGGTTTTCCATTTTAAAGGTAATCCGCAGCAGTCAGAACTATACTCCGGTCATCCTCTTAAGTGGACGTGGTGAGGACTCAGCTCAGGTCAAAGGTCTGGAACTTGGTGCCGATGATTACATTACAAAACCGTTCAGCAAAACTGTACTGGTGTCTAAGATCCGTGCCATGGTCCGGCGCACGAATCAGTATGTTTCAAGCTCCGATGAGGTGATTACCGAAGTAAAAAAAGGTCCTTTCGCACTGCGGATGGATTCTCAGACTGTACTGAAAAACGGAAAGGAGATATCCCTTACTTCTAAGGAATTCTCCCTTCTCTATCTCTTTATTGAAAATCCAGAGTACATCTTTTCCAAACAGGAGCTGTTCTCCAAAGTCTGGAGAAGTGATAATTGCGATGACAGTACCATCCTCGTATACATCAAAAAACTAAGGGATAAGCTGGAAGAAGATCCTTCTCATCCAACTCATATCTGTACTGTCTGGGGAAAAGGTTACAAGTTCTGCATTTAGCAGCAGTCCTCCATTCCCTCTCCAAAAAGATCCACCGGTTGGCCGTCTATCATACGATAGATGGCATAACCTACGGCTCCTTTTTTTTCTCCAGTAATAATAATCTCGATTTCTCCTTCTTTATCAATGTTCTTAAACTGAATTTTCTGATTCTCTACCGGTGCAGGTATCGGATCTGAAAAATCATAATTCGTACTATCTCCCTTATCTGTTACAACAATTGTCCGGTTACCTTCTTCCATTTTACAGATTACAACAAGATCATCCAGCCCATCATCTGTCACATCTTCTCTGCAGGCAAGTAATACTTCCGCTGTCGGATAAGCATTTTTAAACACATTCAGGATAGAATCATCTTCCGGAACTGTCTCTGCATAACTCGTCTCGCGTATTGTCTTTCCTGCTGTCTGCTTGTCAATCTTGCTTTCCTCATGCTTGTTCTCAAGCATGGATCTGGCTGCAAATGCAATGACTACTACGACTACCGCAAGAATCACTTTTGCCCAAATGCTGTTTTCTAATTTCTTTATTATACTCATCTCTCTACCTTTTATATGATTCCCTTCATCTATTATACACGCTTTAACGCCCCTGTGTTACAAGCCCTTACACACGCAGGTTCCAGTCCCATTGCTACCCTCACAGAACAACCGTCACATTTGACAATTTTATGTTCAGGATCAAATCTTGGCACATCATAAGGACAGGCTTTCAGACACATCTTACACCCTTTGCAATTCTCTCTGACAGGTATTACAAAACCTCTTTCGTCTCTTTTTAGAGCTCCATAACGACAGACTTTTAAACAGGCTGCCTCTTCGCAATGCAGACAGCTCCTTGTCACATATATTTCGAGATCACTGTCCCCGCTTTTTTTCATCTCATATATTCTCGCTGGAACTGCGTATCCGTCAGCCTCATCATAATGTTGGTCCAGGCAGGCAACTATACAGGCCAGACACCCGGAACACCTTGCTTTATCACATTCTACTCTGCTCATTATTATGCCCCCTTTTTCACAATTCTGCAACAATAAGATTTGAATCCCGGAAATCCTGATATCGGATCAATGTACTGGTCATCGATCAAAAGATTAATGTCGTAATTCCCGGCACCATGATATACATTTACAGCACCTTTGAGGCAAGAAGAATTCACCACTGCCTCCATATCCATCTGTCCGACCGGAGTTTCAAGTGTGACCATCTCTCCTGTCTTCACACTGTAATTTTCGGCATCTTCCGGATGTAATTCTGCAATCGGACAATCCTCCAGATTTACCAGCCATGGCAGCCGATAGGTTCTGGAATGAAATAACTGTGGCTTTCTGCTTCCGGTACTTAATATAAGCGGATACTCTTTCATCGGCAATGTTTCCCGGAAATCATGATATGCCGGAACTCCTTCATGCCACTCTTTCTTACAGGCTTTAAGAATCGTAGATACGAACTCAATCTTTCCGGTAGGCGTATGGACCTTCATGATATCCTCTGTTGTTCTGGCTGGCATAATATGTTTTGCCGGCATCATACCATGTTCTTTTAACTCGTCCAATGTAAGTCCTGTCGGGCTTAACCGATCTTCCAGATATTCTTCATAAGTACGATACGTTGGATTGCCAAGTGTAAATCCAAGCCGCTTTGCAAGCTCTAAAAGAATTTCCATATCATTCTTTGTTTCTCCCTGGTCCTCCACGACTTTTGGCTGATAATAGACCATCTGTGGTCCCAGCAGTTCAACCTGCTCCCGTTCCTGTGTAACAGCAACCGGAAGCAGGATATCTGCATATTTACATGTATCATTCATATATAAATCTGCACAGGAGAAAAATTCCACCTGTTTCATTCCCTCTTCGATCCGGTCCGGTCTTGGCCACATATGATGGTTCATTCCAAAGGAAATGAGATTACGGATTGGATATTTGCCATTTCCAAGGAGAAAATCTGCAATATGTTCTACCTGCAGCTCTCTGGAAGTTAATTTGTCCCACGCTGGAAACTCTCCATAATTCACTCCTTTTTCCGGATGCTCACGGTCTTTTTTTGTACCCATGAAAGAATCTTTCAGCATAGCTCTTGCAGGTCCCGGACCTGCAAAACCTCCCGGAATCCCAAAATTACCAGTAAGCGCCATCAATAATCCGATTGCCCGTCCATTTTGCACCCCATTTATATTATGTACGACTGGTGATGCCGATAACATAATGGAAGTCGGTCCCTCTGCTGCAATCATTCTGGCAGTCCTTATCATATCGCTTTTCGGAACTCCTGTAATCTCTTCAACTTTTTCAGGAGTAAAATCCATAACATAGTCTCTATATTCTTCATATCCATAAGTATACTTTTCAATATATTCACAATCATGCAGATCTTCTGTGATGATTACTCTTGCCATGCCCAGTGCCAGTGCGCCATCTGTTCCTGGAATCGGACGAAGATGTAACTGTGCATATTCTGTAGTCGGTGTACACTTTGGATCAACAACAATCACTTTCGCACCCCGGTCAACTGCATGTAAAAATCCGGCACCGCCTTTGACAGAATTACTGTATAAAGGATTCACGCCCCATACGACCAGAGTCCGGCACCGTCCAAAATCTGGTGGCATCAGCATAATATTTTGTCCAAAATTGCATTGGTTGGCCATCATAAGTGCATAAGCACATGTACTGGACTCGGTTCCATAATTTGGTGTTCCATATTTATTTACAAATTCTGTTATCTGTGGTCTGAACCACTTCGGATGTCCTACATAGACCATCGTCTGTTCCGGACCGTAAGCCTCTTTTACTGATTGCATCTTTTCTGCAATCGTATCAAGTGCTTCTTTCCAGCTAATCCGTTCAAACTTTCCTTCTCCACGTTTTCCGACACGTTTCATCGGATATAGGATCCTGTCTGAATTGTAAAGTGCCTGTTTTATCGCAGCACCTTTCACGCACACACGTCCATTTGCTCCCGGAAGTGTACAATTGCCTTCTGTTTTTATGATTTTTCCGTCTTTTATATAAAAATCTAAAAGGCAGTCTCCACCACAAAATCCACAGAATCCTGTCTTCACTTGAATTTTCGTCTCTTCTCCCGGAATCTTCGCTTTTAATAGCTCTTCTCTTGTTATTTTTTCCATAAATTTCTCCAATAGTTATAAATCCCCCATCTTTCTATCTTTATATTATCCTACGCTTATAAGCGCTTCGTCAAATTGGATTTATCTATATATCTATATAAAACCCATATATCTCTGGCAGGTTTACATTTTTCCTATGCTATCTTTAACTGTCACGCTTATTCTAAGATTATTCAAAAATTCTCATGGAATCGTCTAAAAACTTCTTTTTTCAGGTTGTTACTGTCTGTACTTTAGTGTATAATATAAACAACAACTATTCGATACTGGATATGCCGGTATAATATTATACATAAAGGAGAGTTTGCCATGGTAAATTTATTAACTGGCCCTAAAGGCAGCGGAAAAACACAACAAATGATTGAGCAGGCAAATAAGCAGGCGAAAGAATGTAAAGGTAATGTCGTTTTTATCAAAAAGACGCATCGCGATACCGCAAGTGTTGCATTTGATATCCGTACAATTTGTATGGATGATTTTCCATCTATTACGAATACCGATGAGTACATTGGTTTCTTATATGGAATGTATAGCTCCAACCACGATATTGAGTGCATTTTTATCGATGGTATTTTAAAGCACGCAGATATTTCCATTGAAAATATTCCAGGATTTATTGACCGTCTGAAAAAACTCTCCGAGGAATGCGGTATCAATTTTTATGTAAGTATCAGCGCAGAAAAAGCAGAATTAAAGGACATTAATTTGGATGGCTGCACTCTTTTAAATTAAATAGATCAAATAATGAAACAAGCGGACAGTCTATCTTAAGATGGACTGTCTGTTTTTATGCGTTTTTTCTACAACGAATGAAAAGGTAACAAAATACTATGAGCGATAACAATTCAGGAATCAAAGCATCAAAAAAACGCCAGATGGAAGCCAGGCGCAGACGCCTCAGACGCAGAAAAAGAAAACGCGCCATGCTGCTTGGAGGCATGTTATGTACAGTCTGTCTGATTCTATTTAGCACAATATATGGCATCCGTCATCTGTTGCATAAACATACTGACACAAAAGAAGCCGTTAAGACTTCCCCGAAGCAGACAGCCAAAAGTAAGGACACTTCCTCTTCCAAAGAAAAAATTGACACTTCTGCTGTAAAAACGCAAGAACTTGTCATTAACACAGATACTAACTCTGACAAGGGGAAAAAAGGCAGCTCCTCAAAGGGACCTACCACCATCACTATAAGTTCTATGGGGGACTGCACACTTGGAACTGATGAAAGTTTTGATCAGTCCACCAGCTTTAATGCTTACTACAACGAATATGGTGCAGACTATTTCTTTAAAAATGTCCGTTCTATCTTAGAAGCTGATGATTTGTCTGTTGTAAACTTTGAGGGAACACTGACCGAAGAGACGAGCCGGGCTGATAAAACCTTTGCATTTAAAGGGCCTGCCAAATATACTGACATTTTAACCGGAAGTTCCGTGGAAGCCGCCAATATTGCAAACAACCACAGCAAAGACTACGGCACAAAAAGCCAGGAAGATACCATCGAAAATCTGTCAAACGCAGGCATTGCTACATTTGGCTATGAAAATGTCATTGTGGTGGATGTAAAAGGTATCAAAGTCGGACTTACCGGTATCTATGAACTTGCCGAGCATGAGCAGAAAGCAACGCAAGTCAAAGAAAATATCCAGGCATTAAAAGATGCAGGGGCACAGATTATTATCGTTAATTTCCACTGGGGAATTGAAAAAGAATACACACCAAATGCTACCCAGAAAAAACTTGCACATCTGGCCATCGATGAAGGAGCCGACCTTGTCATTGGTCATCACCCACATGTACTGGAAGGCATTGAAAAGTATAATGGAAAATATATTGCCTACAGTCTGGGAAACTTCTGTTTTGGGGGAAATAAAAATCCTTCTGATAAGGATACGATGATCTTCCAACAGACTTTTACCATCGACACAGACGGTAAAGTTGCCGATGACGATAACATTAACATCATTCCTTGTTCTCTGTCTTCTTCCAGTAATAAAAACGATTACTGTCCGACACCTCTTGAAGGTGATGAAGCAGAACGCGTCAGACAAAAGATAGAAAAATACAGCGAAGGGCTCTAAGCCTTCCGCTGTATTTTTCATTTTATTCACAAATGTTACTTAATTTTAAGGCTTACAACTGTATCTGCCTTCTCGCCTTTCTTATATTCCATCGTCACAGTCTGTCCTGCTTCACACCGGACTACATCAATGTAATCAACTACAGACACATCGAAAATATCCTCTGAACCATCAATCATCAGATAATAATGAGAAGTTCCATCAATGACCGCCTGTGCAATCTTTGTAATCTCTCCGGTGATTGTCTCAATCTCTCTGCCGTCCTTCGCTTCTTCTTTCACACCATTGCTTAAGAGCAGATCCAGATAATTGTCCTCACACTGACTCACACTGTCTCCGATAGCAACGATCTGATATTTCTGCACGTTTACCATGGCATATTTCTTAACCAGTCCCGCATCATCCTTTAATGCGATAAAATAAGTCGGCTCTCCGGATATATTAAGAAGCAGTGGAAATGTTGCGGTATACTTCAGATTCTGCACCTGTCCTTCTGCTGAAGACATAGCGGAAGCTTCTGTTGCTCCCTCACATTCATAATACTTTGTTTCCATTGTTCTCTGATTGGATAATACAAATCCAACATTAGACTGATCTCCGTTGACCGAAGTCACGCCTGTGTACATCCATACGTCATCGTCCAGTGCAAGATAATTGTAACCATCTGTTGTCTTCAGGCAGTCTTTCTGGCTCAGCACACTGTTGAAAAATCCATGTTTCAGTGTTCCATAATAGTCAAACAGATTGACAAGAAGATCTGCAGAATAGACTCTGTCTACCCACTCCGGAACATCTGTTGTCTTATAAGTCGTTGTTTCACCGGTAATAGCATTACAGATCACAACTTTACCGATCGTCTCACCGCCAAACAGACCGATGTTATATTTTTTCACCGGCGCGATCCAGTATGGCACACCATCATCATCAATTTCAAAGCTCAAATCCCCGTAAATGTATGTCGGATGTGCAAATCGCAGATGCCGGTAAATGTTCCGGTTAAAGTACTCACTGTTCACATATTTCATGCCTTTATCCAGCTTTACAAGCTCTGTATTCTGATTTGCCATATTAATACGAATATATGCCGGTATTCCTTCTGAACGGTTCGTAAACCACTTAATAATACTGGCATATCGAAGTGGCGTTACACGCACCGGATTATCCTTATAATTAATCTGGGAATAGATGTCATCTGCCTCAAACTGTGAAACCATATCTACCATACTTCCCATCTTACGGTCTCCCAAAAGTGCAGCAGTATCTCTGTCTAGAAGCGGAATCTTATCAAAGGAAAGCTCTTCTACATCTTCTGTAAAATTTCCCTGCTCTATCTTCATCAGCTTCTGATATTTCTTCGCATTAACAATCGGGGAAGATAAAATACTTCCAATGAAATAAACTGCACCAAGCACAAGCAAAAGTATCACGCCTGCCCGGAGTATTTTGCTCTCTTTCAAATCGCTGATACGAATTTTCGCAGGATTTCTGAATCCATAAAAAAAGAGTTTCACAATTAAAGCTATTACGATTAGAAATAATACTGCTCCCCACGTATCTGTAGAGTGAATGTTGATTGCCGGTATAGTCACATAATAATAAATTGCTGCAACGATTACCACAATCAGGGCAATTAAACCTTTTGTCTTTGTTTTCATAACTTTCTCCTTTTAAAACTTTCTCTTCCATGCAAACATAGTAAGGAAAGTAAGGAACGGGAAGATTTCCAGACGTCCTGCAAGCATATCTATACAGAATACAATCTTTGACAAGATTGAAAAATCTGCAAAATTTCCGGTCGGTCCGACTGCAGAAAGTCCCGGTCCGATATTATTAAGTGTTGCCATTACAGATGTAAATGTCGTAGTAAAGTCCTGATTATCCAAAGAAATGATCAACACAGATACAATTGACAGCAGTGCATATGCCAGCAGATATACATAGACCCCTCGTAAAGTCTCATCGCTGATCTTCTTTCTATTGATCCGGATCAGATTCACAGATTTCGGATGCACCAGCTGCTTGATTTCTCGTTTTACTCCTTTGAATACAATCATGAGACGTGACACTTTAATACCGCCTCCGGTGGAAGATGCACAGGCTCCAATGATCATCAGCAACACTACAATACACTGGGAGAATGTCGGCCAAAGATTGAAATCTGTCGTCGCATAACCCGTTGTCGTAATGATCGTTGATACCTGGAACAAGGCGTACCGGAATGCTTTCATGATACTGCCATACATCTGATTTGTATTCAAAGTGATCAGAATTGTTGCTGTCGCAATAATTCCAAGATACACTCGAAGTTCTTCATTTTTCCAGAATGCTTTAAAGTCTCCCAGGAGCATAAAATAATACAGGTTAAAGTTGATTCCAAACAGAATCATAAAAATTGAAATAACGTAGTCAATATATGCACTGTCAAAATGTCCTACACTGTCTGCATAATTGGAAAATCCTCCGGTTCCTGCAGAGCCAAACGCATGGATCAGACTGTCAAACAGATTCATTCCTCCAAACATAAGAAAAATGACCAGGATCAGTGTCAGTCCAAAATAAATTCCATACAGAATTCTTGCTGTTGTTTTAGTCTTTGGAACAAGCTTATCTTTCTCTGGTCCCGGAACTTCTGCACGCATCAGATACATGGAATTCTTCTTGTCCAGATTCGTCAACATCAGAACAAAGACAAGCACTCCCATACCTCCGATCCAGTGAGTGAAACTTCGCCAGAACAGCATGCACTGTGGTAATGCTTCTACGTCTCTTAAAACGGAAGATCCAGTTGTTGTAAATCCAGATACCGTCTCAAAAAATGCATCTACAAAATTCGGAATACTTCCGGACAATGTAAATGGAAGTGCTCCGAATAAGGACCATGTGATCCAGGCACTGGCAACAACAACCATCCCTTCCTTTCCATAAATCGCCTGTCCCTCCGGTCTCTTTCTTCCGGCTATTACAAAAATGCATGTCAGAATCACTGCCGGTATCACAAATGACAGGGCTTCTTTTTCTTCCCCATATAATATTCCTACAAATGCCGGAAGAAGCAAGAGCAATGCTTCCACCCCCAGCATTCTGCCAAGGATATAACGTACCATTTTCCCATTCATATCTTATGACTCCCTACGCAAGTATATCCTTGAAATCATTGATCGTGTGCTCTTTCGCGATCACAATGACACTGTCACCGGCTTCCAGATGATCGTCACCATTCGGAATGATAATTTTTCTGTGGCGTCCGATACATGCAATCAGGTTATTCGGCTTAGTAGGCAGATCTTTTAACGGAATATTGGTAAAATCACATTCTTTTTTAATGATGTATTCCTGTGCTACAATCTTACCATTCAGCAGGCGATACATCGTCTCAATATTGGCACTGCTGTAAGAATTCATTCTTGCCTTAACGTAAGCAAGGATCGCATCTGCTGTCGCGCTCTTGGCAGAAACCGTACTCTCAATTCCAAGGCTCTCTACCATCTGTGCTCTTGTATCTGCATTGACCTTCGCAACAATCTTCTTGATCCCTCTTGTCTTTGCAAAAAGTGCCATCATAATATTCTCTTCATCCATGCCGGTCAGAGCAACAATGGCATTGGCATTCTCAAGACCCTCTTCAATCAAAAGCTCCTGATCCGTCGCATCTCCATGAATAATCGTTGCCTTCGGAAGTAATTCACACAATTCCTCACATCTTGCCTGATTCTGCTCGATGATCTTCACCTGCATGCCAGCCTGTTGCAACTGAACTGCAAGATAAAAGCATACATGACCGCCGCCACAGATCATAACCTTCTTCACTTTCTCTTCCTTGTGTCCAAGTGCACGGAAAAACGATTTCAGATTCTGATGTGATGCGACCACATGCATACGGTCTCCCTTTTCAATTACAAAATTACCATCCGGAATATAGACCTGCTCACCACGCTTGATGGCGCATACAAGAATCTGGAATTCATATTTCTTGTTAATCTCTGCCAGTGATAATCCCACGATCGGGCTTATCTCAGAAATCGGGAACTCTACCAGTTCCACTCTTCCTTTCATGAATGATTCGACTTTATTCGCCTCTGGGAAAAGCAACATTCTTGATATCTCATTAGCTGCTGCCAGCTCTGGATTGACCGCCATACTAAGATGCAGGTCTTCCTTCAACAATTCCATCTGGCGATAATAAAGAGGATTTCTCACCCTTGCGATGGTATGCTTGGCACCAAGTCGCTTTGCCAGAAGACAACTAATCATATTCATCTCATCTGTAGATGTACATGCAATCACAATGTCTGCATGCGGCACATCCGCCTGTTTTAAAACTTCTGCATCCGCACCATTTCCATTAATACAGAAAATGTCCAGATTGTTCAAAGCTGCTTTCAGCTTCCCGGCATTTTGGTCAATCAGGGTAATGTCATAATCTTCTTCTGACAACTGTGTTGTCAGCTTATGACCTACCTTTCCATCGCCGATAATCACTATTTTCATTTCTTATCCCTCATTATATTTTTCTTTATATTTTCACTGAATGCCTGAAAATTACTTTTTTTCAAGTCGAACGTATATAGGCATAGAGATTATAGCACTTTTAATCACAGAAAAAAAGCCCTAAACGGGCTTTTCTCCTGTTAAAACTTTAATTAACATTTTCTTATCTTTCTATTCTTCAGCGGCCCTTTTTGCGATCTCTGCATCCTGAACTTCAGAAGGTGCCTGCTCATAGCGCGCAAATGTATATTCATAAGTTCCTCGTCCACCTGTCATAGAGCGTAATGTCGTGCAGTATCCGAATAATCCTGTCATCGGGACATCTGCTTCTACGATCTGATTTCCTGCGCCAACCGGCGTCATACCAAGCACACGGCCACGTCTCTTGTTAAGATCTCCCATTACATCTCCGGTGTACTCATCCGGAACTGTTACTTTCACGGATACGATTGGCTCTAGAAGTACTGGAGATGCCTCCATAAATCCTTTCTTAAATGCCTGGATCGTGGCAGTCTTAAATGCCATCTCAGAAGAATCTACCGGGTGGTAAGATCCATCGTAAAGTGTAGCTTTGACACCAACAACTGGGTATCCTGCAAGAGGACCTTTCACTACCGATTCCTGAAGTCCTTTTTCTACTGCCGGGAAGTAATTCTTCGGAACTGCTCCTCCAACAACTTCTTCATCAAATTCATAAGGTGTTTCCAGGTCTCCTGACGGGGCAAAGCGCATCTTCACATGTCCGTACTGTCCATGTCCACCAGACTGTTTTTTATACTTGCTGTCCACATCAGACTGTTTACGGATTGTCTCGCGGAATGCAACCTTCGGAGTCTCCAGTGTTACTTCGCATTTGTAACGGTCTAATAACTTGCTGACTGCGATCTCCAGATGTTGATCTCCAATACCATAAAGAAGTGCCTGACGATTCTCGCTGTCATTGACTACCTTAAGTGTTACATCTTCTGCCATCATTTTCTGAAGTGCCTGAGATACTTTATCTTCATCGCCTTTATTCTTTGTTACATATTTCATATATGTATAAGGTTTTGAATATTCTGTCTTACCGTAAAGAACCGGTGTTGTCTTTGTGGACAATGTATCCCCTGTTCTTGTTGCGGTCAGTTTTGCGATAGCACCGATATCTCCTGCAAACAGCTCACTGACTTCCACTGGTTTGTTACCGAACATCGTGTAAATCTTACCAAGCTTCTCATCTGTATCTGTATCTGCATTATAAAGTGTATCATCACCTTTTAATACACCGGAGCAAACTTTAATAAATGAATATTTTCCAATAAACGGATCAACCATTGTCTTAAATACATAAGCTGATTTGGCTCTTGCGAAATCATAATTTGCTTCATAAATCTCATTCGTCTTGCGATTGATACCTGCACATTCTCTCCAGTCCGGACTTGGGAAGAATCTTACAATATCGGACAGAAGATTGGCAACGCCCTGTGCCTGGATATTAGATCCCATAGCCACTGGGACAATACTTCCTTCCATAACCTCTGTTCTCATGGCAGAACGGATTTCTTCTACTGAGAACTCGTCTCCTGCAAAATAGCGCTCCATATATTCGTCACTAATCTCTGCGACTGCTTCCAGAAGCTTCTCACGGTACATCTCCAGGTTCGGTTTACAGTAATCTGGAATCTCACATTCCTCTCTCTGTCCAAGACCTGTATAACGGCGTCCTGCATTCTTGATGACATTGACATATCCGACCAGTTTCTCATTCTCACGGATTGGCTGGAAATGTGGTGCAATAACTTTACCGAACTTATTTGTCAAATCCTGAACGACCTGTCTGAAGCTGGCATCATCCACATCCATCTCTGTTACATATACCATTCTTGGAAGATCGTACTTGTCACAAAGTGCCCAGGCTTTTTCTGTTCCGACCTCTACACCTGCTTTACCAGATACGACAATAACTGCCGCATCTGCTGCACTGACTGCCTCTTCTACTTCTCCTACAAAATCAAAATATCCCGGAGTATCTAACACATTGATCTTTGCCTTTTCCCATTCGATTGGTGTCAGGGTAGTGCTAAGAGAAAATCCACGTTTCTGTTCTTCCTTATCAAAATCACTGATCGTATTCTTGTCCGCTACTTTTCCCATACGATTCGTTGCGCCTGATACATACGCCATGGCCTCAACAAGACTTGTCTTACCACTGCCCCCGTGCCCTAACAGGACAACATTTCTGATCTCGTCCGTTCTGTAAACTTTCATATTGGTTGCCTCCTTATATTATGTAGTAATTCTCAAGAATTCTTTATAATACTTCTTCCTGATATCCCATGTGTATATTGTACTAAACAAATCGAATTATTACAACTATTTTGTGCAAATATTATATGAAATATTGATTAATTTTCTAACTTTTGCGATGTACAAACATTTTTGCCTTAAAATTCAGTTTTTGCTTTGTTACTTTAAAGTAACAAAGCATTGACAAATCATAAGTAAGCAAGTTACAATAATTGACAGACATATTTTTTGTCTTATGAAACACCAGGAGGTTTTACTATGAAAGAAAAGGTCGGCTTTATCGGTCTCGGACTCATCGGTGGTTCTCTTGCAAAAGCAATTCGAACCTACTTTCCGGATTACGAAATCGTAGCCTTTGATAAAAATAAAGAAGCTCTGGCACTCGCTACCCAGGAATCCGTCATTGATGTTGCGGCAACTACTATTGATGATAATTTTCGCAACTGTTCCTACATATTTTTATGCGCGCCGGTTGCTTTTAATGTAGCATATCTGAAGCAGTTGACAGAATATCTGAACGACGCTTGTATTCTGACCGATGTAGGCAGTGTAAAAACGAATATCCATGAGGAAGTTATTAAGCTTGGCATTGAAAAATATTTCATCGGAGGACACCCGATGGCTGGCTCTGAAAAAAGCGGTTATGCCAATTCCAAAGCAATGATTCTGGAAAATGCTTATTTTGTTCTGACTCCTTCAAAAAAAGTATCTCAGGAAAAAATAGATAAATATGAGCAGCTTGTCTCTACGATCCATGCACTTCCAATTATTCTGGACTACAAAGAACATGACTATATTACAGGCACTATCAGTCATCTGCCGCATATCATTGCTGCAACGCTGGTCAATTACGTAAAGGACAGCGATACAAAAAGCGAGTTGATGAAACGTCTGGCCGCCGGAGGATTTAAAGATATCACACGTATTGCCTCCTCCTCACCGACCATGTGGCAACACATTTGTCTAAAGAATAAGGACAACATTTCACAGATTCTTGCTTCTTATATTAAATATCTGGAAGAAGTAAAGAGCATGATTGATTCCGGAGATGAGCAGGCAATCTATGACTGGTTTGATTCCTCCAGAATATACCGGAATTCACTTCCGGGAGCATCGTCTGGTCCGATCAAAAAGGCATTTGAAGTATACTGTGATATTATTGATGAAGCTGGTGGAATCGCAGCCATTGCAACAATCCTCGCTTCGAATAGTCTCAGTATCAAGAATATAGGAATTGTGCACAACAGAGAATTTGAAGAAGGGGTTCTGCGTATAGAATTCTACGATGAGTCTTCCTCTAAGAAGGCCACAGAGTTACTGCAGAAATTCAGGTATATTGTATATGAGCGATAGAATTATCTGCCCATGCAAAGGATTGCATGGCGAAATTATGATCCCGGGAGACAAGTCCATCTCCCACCGTTCCATTATGTTAGGTGCACTTGCACTTGGCACAACAGAAATCACTAACTTTTTAGAAGGTGCTGACTGCCTGTCTACTATCGGCTGTTTCCAGTCTATGGGGATTCAAATTGACCGTACTCCAGAGAAAATCATTGTTCACGGAAAAGGCATGCACGGTCTGGCCGCACCAAAAGATATTTTAAATGTAGGGAACAGTGGCACAACAACTCGCCTGATGTCTGGTATTTTGTCTGCCCAGGACTTTACAAGCGTGATGTCCGGTGATGCATCTTTGAACTCCCGGCCAATGGGTCGTGTTATTACACCTCTCACTCAGATGGGAGCACATATCACAAGTGTAAACGGTAATCTGTGTGCTCCGTTAAAAATAGAGCCAGGCACGCTGCATGGAATCGATTACACTTCACCGGTAGCTTCCGCACAGGTCAAATCTGCCATACTTCTTGCAGGACTTTATGCAGATGGCGAGACTTCTGTTACAGAACCGGCTTTGTCCAGAAATCACACAGAACTGATGCTGAAAAGCTTTGGTGCTGATATCACTTCCACAGTCAACCCTGGCGGTACTGCCACAGCACATGTAAAACCATGTCAGGAACTATACGGTCAGTCTATCTGCGTACCGGGAGACATCTCCTCCGCTGCTTACTTTATTGCAGCCGGACTTTTAACTTTGGATTCTGAGCTGCTTGTAAAAAATGTAGGAATTAACAAAACCCGCGCAGGCTTTTTGGAAGTGTGCCAAAATATGGGCGCTGACATTACTCTGGTCAACGAATCACTTGAGGGAGGTGAACCTCGCGCGGATATTCTTGTCCGTACAAGTAAACTGCATGGCACAACGATAGAAGGTGCATTGATTCCGACGCTCATTGACGAAATTCCAATGATTGCCGTCATGGCAGCCTGCGCCGAAGGTACCACTATCATCAAAGATGCAGCCGAATTAAAAGTGAAAGAAACAAATCGAATCGACACGACAACAGAGGCTTTAAGATCCATGGGCGCTGACATAGCCCCGACTGACGATGGAATGATCATTCAAGGTGGACGTGCTCTTCACGGTGCAAAGATCAACAGTTATCTGGATCACCGGATTGCCATGGCCTTTGCAATTGCAGCACTTAGTGCCGATGGAGATACCATCATACACGACAGCCAGTGCGTTGATGTATCTTACCCTGAATTTTTCGAGATTCTGGACGGATGCCGATAAAAGCGGCATCGTAAAACGCAATTTGACACGTAGTGCTTTTGCATTTCACTACGTGTCAAATTCATTCAGCTGATCTACAGACCCATTAAATGCTGTTTTAATATCCTGGTCTTATCTCTGGCAATTGGCAGGATCTGATCTTCATATCCCCGCATGCGCAAACTGAAGCTGTTACTTCCCCATGGGAATACTTCCCGCACTTTATCGAGATTTATTATAATACTTTTGTGAATCCTGAAAAACTGTTCCGGATCCAGCTTCTTTTCATATTCTCCGATAGATTTGTTTTCGCAGTATTCCCCTTCTGTTGTGTAAATCTTGCAGCCTCGGTTATATGTCTCAATGTAAATAATATCTTCCACATTTTCAATAATAGTTCTTCCGTCACTGTTGATTGCCAGGCGGCGGATGGGTGCCTGTTTTCCCTGGCTTTGTGAATCTGCATGCTGCACATTTTCTTCTTTCCCGCCAACTTTACACCTATCCAACACTTTTTGAATTCGCTTCTGGTCAAAGGGCTTCATTACATAATCCTCTACCTCCAATTCAAATGCCTCAACTGCATATTCGGAATAAGCTGTCACAAATATGATTTTTGCCTGTGGCTGCATATTGTGAATTGCATTTACAAGTACGGTGCCTGATATATCTCCCAGGTTAATATCGAGAAAGAACAGTTCATACTTTCCGTCTCCTGCAAGCTGTAATGCTGCTGCACCGCTGTCTCCTTCTACTATTTCTGCCTCTTTTAGTAATTCCTGAATCTGATGCCTCAGTTCACTTCTTGCTGGTCTTTCGTCATCTACGATTGCTATTCTCATGCTTCCTTCACCCCTTTATAAAAGTATAACTTCACAGTACTTCCCTTAGGCGTACTCTGAATCTGAAGTCCACGTTCCTCTCCATATACACTCTTCATACGCTTATGTACATTCTGAAGCCCGATGCTGCTTCCTACCGGTTCATCTTTTGCTATTTTTTCCAGTACTTCTTCTGGAAATCCTTTCCCATGATCTGAAATTTCTACCCGGTATGCATCTGCTTCCTCAGTAATTCCAATATAGACATAACGGCATCCGGTCCGGTCAATTCCATATCGCACTGCATTTTCTACAAGCGGCTGTAAGATCAACGTTGGAACCAGAATTTCCATTTTCTCTGGCACATCATAAGTCACCTGGAGCTTCTCCTCAAATCTTGCCTTCTCAATCTGAAGGTAATCTTTGACATGTTCCAATTCTTCTCTTAGCGGAACCATATATGCATCATAATTTAGATTATAACGAAAATAATCTGCCAGTGTAAGCAGAAGTTCCCTCGCTTCCTCCGGATTTTCCCTGCATACCCACGATATTGTATTCAATGCATTAAATAAAAAATGTGGATTCACCTGAAACTGCAATGCCTTAAATTCGGCCTGTGCAAGCAAATTCTTCTGCTGTTCCAGTTCTAATACCGCAAGCTGTGAAGATCCAAGCGTCATCAAATGCTGTAATAATTCCATTTCACTTTGTCTGTCCATCCACTGGCGTTTCATCCATACCGTCAGACTTCCGACCGGCTGATTCTTCACCTGAAATGGCACCGAACTGATCGAGTAATCCTGCGCTGTATGGATCCATTTTTTCTCTCCGGTCTGCGCTTCGTATTTGACAAGTTTTCCTTCTTCCATTGCCTGTCTGCAGATTTCCGGAATTGGATCTCCATACTTTGCCTGATAGAAAATTGCCTGTTCATCTTTCGCTCTGCACTGCCACTGTATAACCTTTTCCCGATCTGTAAACAAAATGCCGGACCACTGTGTCTCCTTCAAGATGATATCGGATAGTTTCTTCATATTTTCTGCTTTATTCAACCCGCCATCTTGCAAAAGCGGAAGACATTTTTGGGAAAGTACAGACATCTTCTGAATCTGTCTGGAGCTTTCCAGATCCTGAAAAATAAATACCCCGTTAAAATTGGAAATAAATACAATCATCCCGATCGCATTCATAATAATCATTGGAAGTGCAGCATCTACAATTGTATCTACTGCTACTTCCAGTGATACTGTCATGCGAAGCAGAGATGCCATGTCACAGATTTCCGCAAAACATGCTAACAGGAACAGATCCGTATATTTCCACTTGCCTCTTTGAAAATAAGGATAGAATCCTGCTCCCAAAAGTCCGAACAAAATTGTAGCAAATGCAGACCCTCTTGCAAATACTCTCGGTGTCGAGAAGATAAGTACATATATTGCTCCAATGGCCGAAGAATATAATCCCACTAACGGTCCTCCAAGAAGTCCTGCAGACATTGCTCCAATGACTCTTGTATTCAGACTGTAAGATGTAATCTTCACTCCAATGCAGGTCGATAAAATAATCAGGCCTGCGAAAATCATTGATAATATCAGATCTCCTTTCAACCCTCTTTTTTCCTGCAGAATCAATTTTTGCACTGTCTGGATTCTGGATAAAAGATTCGCTATGATCGCAAGCAATGCGATATTTACAATCAATGCATATACGATATCTTTGATCGACACGTATCCTTCCTCCTGTCTGTCCTTTACAATACTTTTCACAATTCAAGAATGCCTCGGCATTCTTGCTGCGAGGTGCGCGTCATGCAATTGCATGACATACTTCTACTGCGCACCTCTGCAATCCTGCCGGAGGCTATATCAGCTAGGGGATTGACTCCCACCATTAATACCAGCTTGTTTCTCACCACCTATAGCGATGGGAGTCATCTCCCAGCTGATTATATCATGAAACTGTAGAAACAAAAACCCCCGGCATATCGAAGTATGCCGGAGGTCTTTGTTATTTATGAATGATGTTTTTAGCGAAACGGCTAATTATATGACTGCATCTTAGTAAGTAACAGTCTTCTTTTCATCGTATACATCACGGTCAAGCTCACCAAGCTTGCTTGCTACAAGCAGACCGATCATAACGTCTACGTCTACGTTCATCAGTGTACGGAACATTCCGGCGAACCAGTCAATACCGATCAGTACTGCAATACTTTCAAGTGGCAGACCAAGTGATGTTGCAAGGAATGTATACACGATAACGGATCCGCCTGGTACAGAGATCGTACCAAGGCACATCAGGCAGGAAAGAAGAATTGCCATTCCCATCTGATATGGTGTCATCTGGATTCCTGTGGACTGAGCCATGAAGAAGATAGCTGCTACATAACACTGAGCTGCACCACAACTGTTCATGGACATCGTAATCGGTCCTGTGAAATCAGCGACTTTACGGCTGATACCGAATTTTGTAACTTCATCTTCCATCTTAGTTGGAAGGCAGATAGCTCCGGAAGTTGTTGTAACTGCCATCATAGACATTTTTGCAAACTTCTTAGGCATCTTGAAAAGATTTACTTTTGTTACTGCTGCTGTAAATGGTCCAAATAACAGGAACTGGATAGCATCACCAATCAGAAGTACAAGTAAGAACTTGAGCATCGGAATGATTACCTTAAATCCTGTAGTTCCGGCAACATTAGCTAACAGACAGAAGATACCGATCGGGGCAACGTTCATAACAATTTTGATGATGTTTGTAATAACACCGTTAATTCCCTGTACCCACTCGATAACATTACGGTTACCACTCTCTTTTGCGTAAGCGCCCATAGCTACTCCAAAGAAAAGAGAGAATACGATACATGGAACCATGGATCCTTCAGCCATGGAATTAATGATGTTTGTTGGAACAAATCCAAGGATCGTATCCTGAATAGATCCCGTCTCAACAGATGAATTTGCTACATCTGCTGCACTTGCGATCTCAACTCCGATGCCTGGCTGTAACAACATAGACAATGCTACACCTAAACCAGCAGAAATAACTGTGAAGATAATGATCCATTTGAATGTATGAAATCCCATCTTACCAACATCTTGTCCATCGCCGCCACCAACTGCAGAAGCAACAGCAGACATAACAAGCAGTACTACTGACATCTGAATCAGTCTGATAAAGATATCTCCGATAAACTTCAGGTTAGAAGCCCACTCGCCGACCAGTGATCCGAACACGATACCACCTGCAGTAGCGATCAGTATCTGAGTTGTCAGAGATATTGAAAAACGCTTTTTATTTTCCATTTGTGAAACCCACTTTCTCATTCTTAGATTATCCGGTGCTTCTTAAATTTCATCTGCACTGAATATACCTTTTTCTCTGTTAATTATTAAAATGTGACTTTATTCAATGGGACGGCCGTGCCATATGTTTGACTATATTCTACATTTTTCACAGAGCAAGTCAATAGATTCTGTTTCAAGTGTGGTTTATTATGCTTAAACGGTTGTTTTTTCGTTTTATCAGTAGCAAATTTTAATAGTTAAATTTCCCGTCATTTTTTTCTTCTAAGGCTTTGATCATATGATAAGTATATTCACAATATGGAACAGGAATTTCATACTCTTTTCCCATACACATCATCTCACCTGCGAAAATATCAATCTCTGTGTGTCTTCCTGCATCCAGATCCTGCAAAGTTGAGAACCTCGCCTCTTTCACGGTTCCGTGAAAGAGAAGTAAACGTTCCGGAAGCCGCACACCTTTTTTTGCTGCCACCTGAACCACTTCCTGCCATAGTCCAGTTGCAACAGCCCGCACGTGTTCGCTATCTTTATATGCGCCAAAACCTACGCCAAGAATTGCCTGTGGAAGATTCTGGGAAACGTTACTTACATATTTCAGCCACAGATCTGTCATAATATCCGACACAAAATTGGCTCTCACTGAAGTTCCTTCAAAAAGATCTAACACTGCCTGTACACGTTCTGTCGGCTCTGTATGATCCTTCTCTCCAAAGAATACCCCGGCAATCCGGTCAAAATGGAGTTCCATATGATTGCCGTCACGGACAGCATCAATCCTCATCAGAGAATATAACATATGCTCCATACCAATTTCATTTCCAATAATCTCCTCGCTGGTCACGCCATTTAAAAGACTTAAGACAATCGTATTCTCACCCACAAGTGCGCAGATATCATCCATAATCTCAGGAAGTGCAGTCTGCTTCGTCGCAACCAATACCAGATCTACTTTTCCCGCTTCCTGCGCTGTTTTCAGATTCAGTGGACATCTCGCACCGTTAATATAGATTCCTTCTTTTTCCAGACGTTCTTTCCGCTTTCCAGAAGCAATTACACAAAAACGGTCTCCTAACTTAGCTGGAAGCCCATACGCAAAATATGAGCCTACCGCACCAACACCAATCAAAGCCGCTGATTTAATTTCCATATCATTCCTCACTCCTTCACAATTTATAAATTTTCCTGCAAAATCTATAAAACTCTGTCATTTTAGTTTTTTACCAGACCATGAGTCCTGTTCTGCAGTGTTTGCGAGCATAGTCTGGCTTTCATGGCACTGTCTGAACCTGTTTTTTAGGTGAGTTTGCCATGAAAGTCAGAAATAAGCGGCGCAGCAAACACCAGAAACAGGATTCGGTCTGTAGAAACTATAATGGCAGAGTTCTTAAAGATTATACAGCAATGCATTGCAGATACATGCTGCTATATTACTTCCACCTTTTCTTCCCCGCGCTACGATATAAGGTGTATCCGACAATTCCAAAATCAATTCTTTTGACTGAATGACATTAACAAATCCAACCGGCACTCCGATTACCAGCTCTGGCCGGATTTTTCCGGCACGTATCAGCTCATACAGATGAATGAGTGCTGTCGGTGCATTTCCAATTGCAAAAATTAATTTTTCGTCTAATTCACAAGCTTTTTCCATGCTTGCTACCGCACGAGTTGTACCGTCGCGCTTTGCTTTTTCTGCCACATCTTCATCAGACATAAAGCAGTACACCTGTCCCCCATACTGAGCCAGGCTTTTTTTATTAATTCCGGAACGTCCCATCTGGGTATCTGTTACAATGGATGCTCCATTACGGATTGCTTCTTTTGCACGTGCAATTGCATTTTCCGAAAATACAAGGTTCTGCGCATAATCAAAATCTGCACTAGTATGGATACAGCGCTTGATAACCGGTGCTTTTTCCGGATTCAATACAATCCCACTCTGTGTAAGTTCTTCGGTTATAATCTCAAAACTCCTCTTCTCAATCTCAGAAGGAAGTACATTTTCCAATTCGATCGCCATTACTTTTCCTCCACATGTTCCTTCATAATCTCATAAATCCGCTCCATGTCCAGATGTGAACGAATACCATCAGCAAGTTTATCATATTGTTCTTCCTTAAATGACTTCAGATCCATACCGGATGCTTTTTCCAGTGTAATCCCTTTTTTCTTTGCCAGTGCTTTAACAATTACATCGGTAACACCTTCCATATCAAAAATGCCATGGATATAAGTACCATATACATTTCCATCTGAGATACCATCCTCACTGATCTTACCGCTGACTGTATCCTGAATCCGGCTCATATGCTCCTTGGAAATAACTTCTTCCACGTATGTTGTCTCACCCATATGAATTTCATATCCTTCAAATGCTACATTAGAAAGCTCCGAAAAGATTCCTTCTACATGTGCAAATGTTCCATTTACTCTTGTCCGTGTTTTCTGTCCGGTAAATACAGTCTCCGAAGGCAGCAGTCCCATGCCCTGCATCGTTCCGCCGTCCTCAACCTGATCCGGGTCACATAAAACTTCTCCCAGCATCTGGTATCCACCACAGATTCCCCAAACCGGAGTTCCGCTCGCTGATGCTTTTAAAATACATGCTTCCAAGCCACTTTCACGGATCCATTTTAAATCGCCCATTGTATTTTTAGTTCCCGGAAGAATAATCATATCCGGGGTTCCAAATTCAGACACATTTTTCACATAGCGAAGGGATACTTCCGGAATATTTTCCAATGCCATAAAATCCGTAAAATTAGAAATTCTTGGCGTACGTATGACTGCGATATCCAATAATCCGCCACTTTTCTTTGAAGTGAAACGCTCTGTCAGACTGTCCTCATCTTCAATCTCCACATGAAGATACGGCGTTACTCCTATAACCGGAACATTCCCTTTTTTCTCCAGCATCTCGATTCCGGGATCCAGAATCGTCTTATCCCCGCGAAATTTATTGATGATCAGCCCTTTTACACGTTCTTTTTCATCCTCCTCTAATAGAAGCAATGTGCCAAGAAGCTGTGCAAATACTCCTCCCCGGTCAATATCTCCGACAAGGAGAACCGGAGCATCTACCATCTTTGCAAGCCCCATATTGACAATATCATTTTCTTTCAAATTAATCTCCGCCGGACTTCCTGCACCTTCAATTACAATAATGTCATAATTTTCTTCCAGCTCATGAAACGCTTTCATGATATCCGGAATCAATTGTTTTTTATATGCAAAATAATCGCGGGCACACATATTTCCCAGAACTTCTCCGTTTACAATGACTTGGGATCCCACATCATTAGTCGGCTTTAACAGAATCGGATTCATGGATACTTCCGGCTCGATTCCTGCCGCTTCTGCCTGTACAACCTGGGCACGTCCCATTTCCAGACCTTTGTCTGTGATAAATGAATTCAGTGCCATATTCTGCGATTTAAACGGTGCAACTTTGTAGCCATCCTGCTTAAATATCCTACATAGTCCCGCACAGAGAAGACTCTTTCCTGCATTGGACATTGTTCCCTGTATCATAATCTTCCAAGCCATGTGATCAACCTCTCATTTTCTTCTTTTGTCCGCACTGCGATTCGGTAAAAACCTTCTGACAACCCTTCATAATTCTGACAATCGCGGATCAGAAATCCTGCTTCCAGTGCCTCTTTTTCAAGTCCTGGTCTTCCTTTGAAAAGCAGATAATTGGCTTTTGATGCAAATACCACATATCCCATCATCTTCATGATATTTCTCATATACTCCCGCTGACCAGATACATATTCTCTTGTCCGTCTGATATATTCTTTTGGCTTTTCAAGTGCTGCCACTCCCGCCATCTGTGCCGGAACGGACACATTCCACTGTTGAAGCTTAAAGGACATTTCTTCCAGAATATCCTGATTACTGCTGATTGCATAACCAAGACGCAGTCCCGGCATACTGAATATTTTTGTAAATGCTTTAATGATTAGTAAGTTTGGATATTCTCCCCTTAGATCTGACATCTCATATCTGTTTGGTTCATCCAGGAATTCCAAGAAACACTCATCCAATATAACAACTATATTCTGCTTTTTACAACGATCCAGAATCTTAATCAACATATCCCGGTCAATGGTCTGTCCGGTTGGATTATTCGGATTACACAAAAATATCATATCTATTTCTTCCGAAAGCTTATCCACATAATCTCTCCGAATCTGAAAGTTATCTTCCTCGCACAGATAATAATATTCTACTTCTGCACCAACACTTCTTAGAGCTTCTTCATATTCTGAAAATGAAGGCGCTATCACCAGCGCTTTTTGTGGCCAAACTGCCTGCACTGCCGCGAAAAAAAGCTCTGCCGCACCATTTCCACAGAGGATTTCTTCCATATTCACTTGTTCAAATCTGCTGAGGGCTTCTCTGAGGGCTTCGCATCTTACGTCCGGATAATGCTCAATCTTTGCTACGCTCTCCTGTACCGCACGTTTCACCGATTCCGGTGTTCCTAACGGATTCGTATTGACCGAAAAATCAATCACGTCCGGGTGACGGTAAACATCTCCGCCATGGAGTTTCCTTGGTTTCTTTTGCACTTGATTCTCTCCTTGATTCTCAATTCATTCTTGCCTTATTATGCGGCTACAATTACATTGACAATTCCATGCATTGTGCCTGTTCTTTTATACTTGTACAGTAAAATACCACAAACATACCAGCACTTTCACAACTTCAAATACCACTAATGCAAGTACTGCTGTCATATACAGTAATGTGTGAGATCTGCGGATATCCTCCGGTTCAATCTCCCGGATCGCATCTCCGATCGTAGGCTTCTTGCAAAGCTTTCCAAAATACCAGGCGTCTCCGGCAAGCTGCACATCTAATGCTCCTGCCATAACGGATTCTGTCTGTGCAGAGTTGGGACTTTTATGATTATATCGATCCCTCAGGAATACTTTCTTTGCATTTTTCCAGTCCATGTGCGTAATTGCAGATGCCAGAATCATAAGCCAGGCAGATAATCTTGCCGGGATATAATTCACTACGTCATCAAATTTTGCTGCTGCCGTGCCAAAATACTGATATTTTTCATTCTTATATCCTACCATGGAATCCATGGTATTCACTGCTTTATAACCAAATCCAAGAAAAGCTCCGCCGATTGCCATATAAAAAAGAGGTGCAATAACACCATCTGACGTATTTTCTGCAACAGTTTCCACCGCAGCCTTTGCCACTCCTTCGATCGTCAGATTCTGTGTATCCCGTCCCACGATCATGGAAACTGCTTTTCTTGCCCTCACAATATCTCCTGTCTGAATTTCCTGATAGACACGGTCACTCTCCACCTTCAGTGACTTTGTTGCAAGGATCTGATAACACATAAAGCTTTCCACTGCCAGTCCAAGATAAAAGGAAATGTGGTATGCAAGATACAGAATTCCTCCTGGAACTGCCATACTGACTGCCACCACGATTACGACTAATAATCCTCCGCCGATCCTCTCCCCCGTTTTCCCACTAGGGAATAAGCTTCTTATAATTTTTTCCACCCCTGAGATCAAATGACCGATCATTCTCACCGGATGATACAGCCACACCGGATCTCCAAACATCAGATCCAGCACAAATCCCGCCATCACCGGAAGAAACATCTGCAATAATAAGTTCATATCCTTCTCCGTTCTTCACTTGATAATCATAATAACTGCCGTCCGGCTGACCATTCTCATCTCTGGCATATCGATCCATGATACTCATGATCGTTCCACCATGCGCCACAACTGCGACGCTCTTAATCTGATCATGTCTGCACTCCTTTATGACCTTTTCAAAACCGCGCACACATCTTTTTCTAAATTCTTCCGGATCCTCTCCTCCCGGAAATGTCATGGTTCCCCCACTGTCAATCCATGCCTGATATTCCGGGCAATCCGACAATTCTTTATAATTCTTATTTTCAAATATACCAAAATCACATTCCCTGAGTTCTTCTACTTCATAAAAGTTTTCTTTGAAAATCAATTTTGCTGTTTCCATGCAGCGCTTCATGGGACTTACATATACCCTCTGGACTTCCGGATATATATTTTTCTGAATATAACTTTCCAGTAATACAATTCCCTCCGGGCAAAGTGATTCATCCGTCCGTCCAATATATCGTTTTTTCAAATTGCCTGCCGTCATAGAATGACGAATTAAATATAGTTGTATCATTCCATTTATTTCCTCATATAAATCTGCTTCCATTTATCATAATTTGGGCTTTTGCTCCTAACATCATCATACTTCTAGTACCAAAGATAAACTATTTGACCTGCGCCTTAATTACCGTCGGAATTCCACAGACAACTCTTATCACACTCTTTGCATCTTTCGCCAGTTCTGTACAGATGCGTCCTGTAGTTTCCCGTACTTCTCTGAGAAATGGGTCCATCGGCACGATTCCATATCCAATCTCGTCCGTCACTAAAATCAAATCTGGATTTTTCTCCTTCAACTGCTTCGCCAGTTCGGAAATATCTTCTCCTTCCGAGAGCAATCGTTCTATATATTTATGAAAATGAAAAATTCCCCTGTACTGAAAGATTGCTTCTTTTTCGCACTGCTCTCCGTCTGTCCAGCGCACATCCGGAAACGTCTCCTTTGCATAGGCAAGTTTTCCCTGATATGCTCCTCCTATAATCATGATCATCTCTTTTCACATGCCTCGTCTTTCTCTGCGTATATCCTATTGACCTCGCAGCTACTTTAATAACGATAAAATCTGTTCCATCACTACAACTGCCAACGCCATCAGAATTTCACACATTTGTAGGAAATACCCTGCCAGATCTCCAGTGACCCCGCCGAATTTTCTGATACACATGTGATGATAATACCAGAATACAAAAAGTGCCATAATCACCGCTGCTGCTCCGGACCATTTTCCCACCACAATCATGAGTGAGCTAAGTACGATCAAATATATCATGAGCGTTCTTCGATTCACTCTTTTTTCCGCACTTTCTGAAAATGTTGCCACAAGCCCCTGTCTTTTTTTTCTCGCCTGTGGAAAACAGATAACCGAAAGTCCACTCAATGTACGCGACAGCATAAAGCTAATGGCGATTACTTTCGCTGCATGAGCTGTAAGCATAGAATAAATCCCCGTGTACGCGAAAAAATATACGCTGCAGGAAATAATTGCAAATGCTCCGGCATGAGAATCTTTTAAAATCTCCAGTCTGCGTTCCATCGGCTGATAGGAACTTAAAGCATCCTGTGTATCCAAAAAACCATCCAGATGAATTCCGCCAGTAATAAAGATGGGAATCAGCACTAATAAAATCGTCAAAAAAAGATTACTACTGCCTGGTATTCCAGAAGATAAAGTTTCCTGCCTGTCAGCCAGCCAGCCTCCTGCCTGATAGACAACCCATGACACCAGACCGATAACAGCACCCACCCAAGGAAAAAAACACATCGCAAGCGACATATTTTCATCTGTCCATTCACTTTGTGGCATGGGAATCTTGCTGTACATAGAAAATGCAATTTTAAAACTATTCCACATTTTTTTCATACTACTTTGTAACCTACCTATTTCTATATCCCCTCATTTTACTCTTTAATCATTTTATCTTAATCGGGATTCCATAGACAACTTCTGTTACCTGATCTGCCATTTTCCCAAGCTCCTGATTGATCTTTCCGAGAAGTCCGATATATTTTTTTGTTTCCTCCGAATAATCCTGCAGATCACTATGCACTTCGTTCGTCACAATCGCCAATCGCTCCGTCTGCGTGTTCAAATAACGGATTCCTTCTACAATCGTCTCCAGAACCGCTTCATCCTCTGCAAGACTTCCATCTTCCTGATATAGCACATCCGCCAGTAAATTGGAAACGCACTCTAACAGAATTCCTCCTGTTTTAACATTCTCCTGATTTTTTTCGTTCCTACGAGTTTTATTGATATCTAAGATACTTTTACTTCTCTTGCACCTTTGGATAGAATCATCAAGCATCCTCAAATCCCCATAACACTCCAGCGTCTGAAATCCTTTTCCGGCGCGCATCTGCCTGTGGCGTTCAATCTTCTTTTGTGTCTCTGCACCAAATGGACGCATGGTCGCAATATACAGATATGGGCATATCGCTTTTTTTTCTTCGCTTTTCTCCGGTTTTCCGGTCAGCCACATTTCCGCATAGGCAGATTTTCCACTTCCACTGCCCCCGGTTATTACATGCATCATCATTTTATCCCCAGACTTTCTTTGAATATTCTATTTATCTCCTAATTCTTCATAATCATCAATGTGAATATCGGAAAATGTACTCATTTTCTCGTATACAGCCAACGCCATATCCAGTACCGGGAGAAATGCAACAGCTCCTGTCCCTTCTCCAAGACACATATCACAAGTCATAGATGCTTCCCTCCCAAGTGCCTTAAGAAGAATATGCATTCCCGGCTCTTTGGACACATGAGACACAATGATATATTCTCTGACTTTATTGCACATTTGCACTGCTGCAAGTGCCGCTGCCGCTGAGATGAAACCATCCATAATTACCGGAACGTGGTAATACGCTCCGCCCAGATAAATTCCAACAAGTCCGGCAAGATCAAATCCTCCTACCTTTGCAAGTACATCTACCGGATCATCTGCATTTGGCTCATTTTTTGCAATGGCTGTTTTGATAGCATGTATCTTTCTTCTAAGACCAGCACTGTCAAGTCCGGCTCCTCTCCCGGTCATTGTCTCCACTGATTCATCTAAAAGGACACTCGCCACTGCACTGCTGGTCGTTGTATTGCCGATTCCCATCTCTCCGGTCGCAAGTATCTGATATCCTGCTTCTTTTTTCTCTTTCACAAGATGCACTCCTGTCAGGATTGCCTGAAGCGCCTCTTCTCTTGTCATTGCAGGCTCTTTCACCATATCCTTTGTTCCATAAGCAACTTTATAATTCGGTACTCTTGTATCACGAACCATACCAATGTCTATCGGAAACAGATCTACCTCTGCACTCTGACACATAATCGCGGCGCTGGTTGCTCCTTCCAGAAAATTCTCTGCTACAATTGCAGTTACTTCCTGTCCGGTCTGTGTCACACCTTCTTCCACGACACCATTATCTGCACACATAGCTATCAGTGCACGATTCTTAAGTTCTACCTCGGCATTTCCAGTAATTCCGGCAATCCGGATAATATGCTCTTCCAGCTTTCCAAGGCTATGTAATGGCTTTGCGATAGAATTCCATTTCTTCCGGGCAGTTTCCATAGCCACATTGTCCAGATTTTCGATTCCATCTATAATAATTCCAAGTTCCTCTTCCCTTGTCATCTATTAATAACCTCCTGCTTCTTAGCTTCTTATCCCTCTTGTCTATGCTGACATCATGCCTGTTAATCTTTTTCTTGATATCTTCTGCATGCACTCATAAATGATTCAGCAACTAATGGATTTCCCATATAATGAATATGTGGATATCCTGCCAGCATTGTATCTGTACTGATCATACACTCCCATTCCCTCGTGGACATTGGTTTTTTTGCTGTAAATGCATGACCACATTCTTCTGATTCGTAATAATGAAATTCATGTGCTGTAATGTTTCCAACATTATGGTCAAAAACTGTCCCTTTGGATAATATAATATATCCAAACCTTCTCAGTTTTTCTGTCTTATAGCTTTTTCCAAAAAGTGCTCCGGCCATATCATATATTTTCCCGTCAGAACCTTCCAGCCGTTCCTGCAAATACATAAATCCTCCACATTCAGCAATACATGGTACTCCCAACGTTACTGCATTGCAGATACTTTCACGCATAGAATCATTTTCACTTAATTCTTTCGCATACAACTCCGGATACCCTCCATAAAGAACCATTCCCTGTATATTCTCAGGCAGGCTTCTGTCGTGTATTGGTGAAAATGTGACAATTTCTGCTCCCAATTTTTTTAAAATCTCCAGATTATCCGGATAGATAAAACAAAATGCTTCATCATGTGCAACTGCAATTCGAATCCCTTTTTGCAAAGTGTCTGATAAGTTCAAAAGATGCTCTTTGACTTGTGTATCTTCCTGCATTGCTGATACATTCCGGGCAAGTTCTAATATTCCGTCCAAATCTACGGTATCTTCCATCACCCTTGCCAGATGTTCCAGCTTTTCATCGATTTTCTCTACTTCTTCCGGAATCTGCAAACCCAGATATCTGCTTTCCAGAACACATTCTGATACAACCGGAACGTATCCATATACGCGGACTTTTAACTGTTCTTCTATCATCTGCTTCATCCTTGCATACATCATCGGGGAGATCCGGTTTAAAATCACGCCCTTGATATGATGTTCTGTTTCATATTCCAAAAATCCTTTTACAACTGCAACTGCAGAGACAGAGACTCCTTTGCAATCTAAAATCAATATAGCTGGTGTATCTGTTGTATCTGCCACATCCCATGCGCTGGCTTCTTTTGAAATTCCGGCAATTCCATCATAATATCCCATCACACCTTCCAGAACACAGATATCTCTGTTCTTTCCATGAGAAAGAAGCGATTGTCTCACTCCTGTTCTTTTGCACATAAAGGTATCCAGGTTGTAACTGTCGATTCCAAGCACTTTCCGGTGGAACATCGGGTCGATATAATCTGGTCCACATTTAAATGCAGCACAATTAAGACCACGATTTTTCAGAGCTTTTAATATTCCACATGTAATCATCGTTTTTCCGCTTCCACTGAATGTGGCTGTCAATAATACTCTTGGAATTGCATTATTATTTCTGTTATTGTCTTTATCATTTATGGGCTGCATTTTTTCTGTTTAACTCCTTGTTCAAAGTCCGTCCGTATCATTAATCTAATTCAAAACTTACAACATAAATCGGATTCTGTCCTGTCATCATATGATAACTTCCAACTACTTTAGATTTTGCAATATTGACCTGCACGATTTCATCATTTTTAATCGGATATTTTCTGCAATATTCCAGAATCTGCGCCAATGTTTCCAGTGAAATAGCATTTAATACCACTCTTGCCTGTGAATTCTTTTTCCTGATAAGCTCCAGGATCTCTTCCAGCCGCCCTTTACTTCCTCCGATAAATACACAGTCTGGTGCTGGAAGATCTTTTAATATTTCTGGCGCACTGCCTTCAATAACGGTTATGTTGCTCACTGCGAATTTTCTGGCATTTTCCTCAATAAGACCAGCTGCCTCCGGATTGATTTCCACTGCATAAACCTGTCCGTCTTCTGCCTGAATTGCAGATTCCACAGATACAGATCCGGTTCCCGCCCCGATATCATATATAATATCCGACTTTCTGATCTTCATTTTTGAAAGACTGATGGATCGCACTTCCTCTTTTGTCATTGGAACATCTCCACGGATAAATTCTTCATCATTCATTCCATGAGTCACCGCATTTTCTCCACCATATGGATTGGCAATGAGCACCGCTGCAAGATTGTCTCCATCATAATCCAGGAATTCTGACGCATTTCCTTTTAAAATCTGCTCTCCCTCATAAGTAAGCTCTGCCCCGACTGCCATGTTACAATCTCCAAGTCTGGCATCGATCAAAGTTTTTGCAAGCTTACGGACATCTGCTGCAGAACCTGTCAGTGTAAACGTATACTTATTATTTTTCACAGCTGCAAGAAGATTTTCCTCTCGTCCATGGAGGCTGACAAGTTTTATGTCTTCCCATGGAATCTGAAGTTTTGCACACAAACTGGAAACTGTAGAAATTCCCGGTAAAATCTCTGTCTTTACACGATCAGGCTCACCACTTTTTTTCATCCTGTCACGGATCGTTAAAATCAATTTCTTTGCACCACTGTAAAAGCCAGGATCTCCTGACAGTACAACTACTATATTTTCATCTTGTGGATGACTGAAAATATAATCCGTAATTTCCTCCGGTTTGTAAGCTGCAAATGTCTGCTGTCCTTCTTTTACAACAGATTTTAACATACGTGATGCACCAATCAGTACATCGGCTTCCTCACATGCCTTTTTAACTTCCACAGTCATTGAACCTTCTGTTCCCATTCCGATTCCTGCAAGCGTCACTTTTTGCATTGTTTTGAAATGATACTCTTCTTTTAACAGATCAATGATTTCTTCATAAGTATATCCGGACTCTTCTTTCTGACGGCCCAGAACGATGATTTTCACACCAGCCTTTTTCGCTGCATTATATTTTTGCAGGAACCCGCCAATATTTCCCGAATCCTTTGTCACCATATAAGAAATGTCATAGCTCTTCATAATTGCATAATTCATTTCCACCGAAAATGGTCCCTGCATACAGAGCAGATTCTTTCCGGTAAAACCAAGCTGTTCACACTTATGTGCCACTTTCGCTGTTGAAAGCACTCTCGCATAAACACGTTTTTTGTAATCTGTGAGATTCTGAAAAGCTGCCAGTTCTTTACTTCCTGTCGTTGCCAGAATATTTCCTGTCGTCTGCTCCAGATATTCAATCGCCTCTTCCATGCTATCCACATAGATGCAATCTGACTTTTCAGCTCCTGTATCCCTTAAAATCCTCAAATATGGAACTCCGGCTTTTTCACATGCATTTTGCAGGTTTTCTGTCACTTCTATCGCATAAGGGTGCGTCGCATCCACTACATATGAAGGATGATATTCATTGATAAATTCTATCATCTGATTTTCATCCATCCGTTCATGTGTTGTTGTAATATTACTTCCCTCTGGCAACAGACTCTCTCCATATTCTGTTGCCACGCAGACATGAACACTGACTTCCCTTTTTACTAAAAATTCTGCCAGCCGTCTTCCTTCTGTTGTTCCTGCATATATTAAAATTTTATTTTCTGTCATATCGATATCCCCTTGGTGTAACCATTTTATGTTTAATTATTTTTGTCATTTTATTCCCTATATAAACGGTAGAAAACATATCTACCTCGGTATTTCGAAGCTCTTTCAGTGTCAGTATGTTCATACTTTCTTCTTCTCTTGCAATATTTCTCACAATACCGCATATAATGCTTTCTTCTTTGTACTCAAGCAAAATATCACAAGCCCTTGCAAGATAATCTTTTCTCTTTTTGCTGGAAGGATTATATAAAGCAATCAGAAAATCCGCCTGTGCTGCCGCCCGAAGTCTCTTTTCAATCAGTTCCCACGGCGTCAGAAGATCGCTTAAACTGATCAGACAGCAATCGTGTCCAAGCGGTGCACCAAGCACTGCTGCTCCCCCCATTGCTGCTGTCACACCCGGAAGAACCTCAATCTCGACTTCCGGATATTCTTCTCCGATTTCATACATGAGTCCTGCCATTCCGTAAATCCCGGAATCACCACTGCACACCATAGCTGTCACACGCCCTTTTTTTGCCTCTTCAAATGCCAGCTGGCATCGCTCCGGCTCCTTTCTCATCGGCGTTGTCATAAATTCCTTTTCCGGAAAATATTTTTTCATAAGATCTACATATACTGTATACCCGACAATCACATCACAGCCCTTTAGCGCTTCCACCGCTGCAACCGTCATCTGCTCATAAGCACCAGGTCCCATTCCAATCACATATACTTTATTCAAAATCCACACTCCATTTCTCCACTGCCACAGCAACTGTCACTCCTTCGTGTGCTGTCTTGTGTACCAGAATTTTCTTCCCTCCGGCACACATAGCACTTCTTTCACACACATTATCAACACCTGTGGTCTGTTTTACAAATTCAGATCCTGTAAATGTCCCTTCTGCCTGTTCCAGCTCTTCTTTCGAAAATGTATGAAACGGTATGTCATATTTTTCACAGTATGTACATAGTCCAGGCTCTTCCTTCTTTAAATCAATGCTTGCTGCAAGTTTCACTGATTCCGGAAAAATTCCATACTCTTCAAGCACCTGTGTTACATGCTTTTCAATCTTTTCAGCAGCAGTTCCCTTCTTACAGCCAATCCCTAAAACCACAGCTTTAGGAATCAAATACAACACCTGTGTTCCGCTTCCTGCAGGTACATCGTTTTTACAGATTCCTATGTGGATCTTTAAAGCCCTTGAATCACATCTGTCTGACTCATGTATGAATTTTAATTCTTTTGGAATCTGTCCTATGACAGAGCATTCTGGTTCTGTCTCTGCTAAAACTTGTTTGCCAGCCAAAATATCTGCAGATACGAGTTTTGCCAGTTTCATATCTTCTATATATAATCTATTTTTCTTTGCAAATATATCAACCGCCCACTTCTGATTCAAATCTGTTGCTGTTGTGATCACGGCCTCCATGGAAAGCATTTGACTGAGTTTTTCTGCAAGTTCATTGGCACCTCCAATGTGTCCGGACAAGATTGGAATACAGTATTTTCCAAGCTCGTCTATAACCAGTACAGCCGGGTCTTCTTTTTTGGACACTACAAATGATGCAACTGCCCGAACTGCAATTCCTGCTGCACCTACATAGATCAAAACATCAGATACTTTCCAATGTTCTCCGGTCCATTCTTTCAGGCTTCCCTCATAAGAATCTGCCTCTTCTTTACATTTGACATTCTCTGCTACAAGCCAGTCTTCTGCCGACAAAGCTTTCCTGACTTTTCCAGCCGTCTTTTTTCCGTTTGCAGTAAAGCTCAGAATTGCAGCTTTCATCTAAGAATCACTTCCTTTCCGGAATTCAGTTGTGAATCCCGGATCATACAACTTTGACCGTTCATAATGGCTGTGAGTCACTACATTTCCCACAAGAATCAGTGCAGTCTTTGTAATCTGATGTTTCCTTGCTGTCTCCACAAGTGTATCTATCGTACATACATATGCCTCTTCCTCCGGCCATGTTGCTTTGTACACAATTGCTGCCGGCGTATCTGATGCATATCCTCCGGCAAGCAGTTCTTTTACCAGCTTTTCCAAAAGTCCTGTACTTAAGAAAAGAACCATCGTTGCACCATGTGCAGCAAAACTCATGATCTTTTCCCGCTCAGGAACCGGAGTTCTTCCTTCCGTTCGTGTAATAATAACACTCTGTGACACCTCCGGAAGAGTATATTCCAGATTCAGTGCTGCCGCCGCTCCACAAAATGAGCTGACTCCAGGGCAGGAATCATAATCAATTCCTTTTTCATCAAGAATGTCCATCTGCTCACGGATTGCACCGTAAAGACAAGGATCACCCGTATGAAGTCGTACGGTCATCTTATCTTCTTTTTCTGACTTTATCATAACCTCTATGACTTCTTCCAGTGTCATATAGGCACTATTATAGACTTCGCAGCCTTCCTTTGCATATTCCAGCAGTCCTTTATTGACCAGTGATCCAGCATAAATGATTACATCTGCTTCTTTAAGATATCGTTGTCCTCTTACCGTAATCAGATCGACCGCTCCCGGTCCTGCTCCTACAAAATGTATCATTGATTTTCTTCCTCCCACAAATGCATCAAAGTATCTACCTTACTTGTTTTTCCCAAAATTCCATACACATTTGAATATAAAATTGCCCCAACAGGCATCTGATCTGCCATGCGGTATTCCATATATTTTTCAATGGATTTCATGATTTGCCCGATTGTAGCTTCTCGCTCTTCTTCACTTAAAAGCGCAAGCGCATCATCGGTCGTCACACAATCCAGAACCGCCCTGGCACGATCTGCGGAAAATCCAGCACGCAGCATTGCCGTTGCCAAAAGATCCATACGGCAGTCTGCCCATCTGGAATGCGTATTCATCACTCCACCTGATACTTTGATCAGCTTTCCGATATGGCCGGCAAGTAAAAGCCCTTGAAACTTACAATCTGCTGCCATATCCATGCTCTGCCCTATATAATTACTGCATTTTACTACATCTTTATCCTGAATTCCATATGCTTCCCGCAGAAAATCCAGACCATAATTCCCTGGCGCCATAATGAGATAGTTCTTTCCCCCTGCACGCCTGACCTTCATCTCTAATTCAATCGTATCAAGCAGAGCCTGTTCACTCATCGGCTCCACGATTCCACTTGTTCCCAAAACAGAAATACCGCCTTCAATTCCAAGTCTCGGATTAAATGTTTTCTTTGCCAGTTCTACTCCCTGCGGAATGGATATCTCTATTTTAATTCCGCCGTCGTACCCATACATTTCACACGCCTCTTCGACTTCTCTTAAAATCATCTGTCTCGGCACTCGATTAATTGCGGCATTTCCTACAGGCTGATCCAATCCGGGCTTCGTCACCCTGCCGACTCCAATGCCTCCGTCCAGGACTATGCCAGATTTTATTCTGCTTACTTTACTGTATACTAAAATTCCATTTGTAATATCCGGATCATCTCCACTGTCTTTTCGTACTGCGCAGGAAACAGATTCTATATCCGGATTACTTTTATTATATTTATTAAATTCTTTTTGAGCCTCAGCGATCTTCAGTGTCAACACTTCTTTTCCTGGTAAAGACACTGTGACCTGATCTACGCTGACATTTCCAAGAAGCATTGTGACCGCGGCCTTTGTTGCTGCCTGTGCACACGTTCCTGTGGTATATCCTCTTCGGAGTTTTTTCGTCATAGTTTTTACCCTTCCAGTCTGAAATTTTCGAATTCAACATTGTTCGCTCTCTTCATTCTACCTATCTGTGTGAAGGTTGTCAAATCATTTGCCACTTCCATCTATTGTCTTTTTCTTTCAAGATTTTATTGGTGCCAGACTTTTCAATATCTGCGTGCCGAAATCTACATTTTGTGATACAATAAAGCAAGCAAAGAAAGGAGCCATTTTTTATGTCAGAACAAAAACAGCGCGTCTATGACGCCTTAAACAAGCTCGGAATTAAATATGAAGTCGTAGAACACGAACCCGTACACACTATGGAAGACATGGACCGCCTCGGTCTTCCTGAGAAAGGAACTCTGTGCAAGAACCTGTTTCTCAGAGATGCAAAAGGAAAACGTCATTTTCTCATCACCTGTGATGAAAATGCTAAAGTAGACTTAAAGTCTCTTGGCAGACAGCTCGGTGCCGGAAACTTAAGCTTTGCCTCAGAAGAACGTCTCGAAAAATATCTCGGGCTCAAACAGGGAAGCGTATCTCCATTCGGTCTCATGAATGATACCGACCATGCAGTCGAATTTTTTATTGATAAAAACTTAAGCAAATGCAAAAGTCTGGGAATTCATCCGCTTGAGAACACAGCAACTGTATTCCTCTCCTTTAAAGATCTGGATAAGTTCCTGTGGAATCTGGATGTGGATGTGATGAAAATACGGTTATAACAGGCAAAGAGAAGCAATGTATCCATTTGGACACGGAGCAAAAACCCCGGAGCGGCAACTCCGGGGTTTTCTATTCCTACTTTTGGCATGGGAAGGCTTAACCCCATAGGCTGATTATATAATCAGCATTGCATCTCCAAAGGAAAAGAAACGATATCTTTCCTGTACTGCTTCTTCATATGCTGCCAATACGTGTTCTCTTCCTGCCAGTGCTGATACTAACATAATCAGTGTTGACTCCGGCAGATGGAAGTTCGTGATCAATCCATCTAAAATCTTAAATTTATATCCCGGATAGATAAATATCTCCGTCCAGCCACTTGTCGGTTTCAAATGTCCTGTTTCATCTGCTGCTGACTCGATAGTTCTGCAGCTTGTTGTTCCAACACAGATAACTCTGTGACCGGAATCTTTTGCGCGGTTGATCTTCTTGGCTGCTTCTTCGTCAACCTGATAGAACTCAGAATGCATATGATGATCTGTAATCTCATCTACCTTTACAGGACGGAATGTTCCAAGTCCTACATGAAGTGTCACTCTCGCAATGTCAATGCCTTTTTCTTCTATCTCTTTTAATAATTCCGGTGTAAAATGAAGTCCCGCTGTCGGTGCCGCTGCGGATCCGGTATGCTTTGCATAAACAGTCTGATAACGATTCTTATCTTCCAACTGATGTGTAATATACGGAGGCAGCGGCATCTGTCCGAGCTGGTCTAAAATCTCTTCAAAAATTCCTTCATATTCAAACTTCACCAGACGATTTCCTTCTTCTACGATTCCAACGACCTCTCCAACAAGAAGACCTTCTCCAAATACGATTCTTGTTCCAACTTTTGCCTTCTTACCAGGTTTTACTAATGTCTCCCAGATATTATTCTCTTTCCTTTTTAATAATAAAACTTCAATCTTTGCTCCGGTTCCTTCCTTCGCTCCAATCAGTCTTGCCGGAATAACCTTGGTATCATTGATGACAAGACAGTCTCCTTCTTTCAGATATCCTGTAATTTCTTTAAATATATGATGTGAAGCAGCTCCCGTCTCCTTGTCAAGGACAAGAAGTCTGGAACTGGAACGATCCTCAAGCGGATCCTGCGCGATTAATTCCTCTGGCAGGTCATAATAAAAGTCCTGACGTTTCATGATTATAAATCCCCTTCCTGTATGTTTTCTTCTATACTATCTTCTACTTCTTCTCTGTTTTCTTTTATTTTTGTTACATTTTCACCTGTTGACCCGGTTGCTTTTTCAGATTCAGCTTGTGTAAACTCCTTTTTCACTTGCCCGGCATCACTCACGAAACTATATCCTCCATCTGGCACAGCCCTATACGGTTGTCCTGGCTGTGACTGACGCTGCACTTGCACATTTTTCTGTACATAATTCTGTGTCTGCACTGGTTCTCGCGGCTGTACAGACATCTGCGGTCCTGCCGCACTCAGATACTCTGGATACATTTTCACTTTCTTCTCATAGACCACTCTTGTGTCGCAGAGCATATCGTGAAAGCCCCTTTTTTCCTTATCAATTCCCACAATAATATATCCAATCCAGATAGATATTCCACATAAGAATCTTCCGACAGTCTCCCGGTATAACACATCCACAAATGAAAGCTTTTCATTTCTGTCAGCAGGTACTACTCTAAGATTCATCAGTCGTTTTCCAATCGTCGTTCCAGTACACCATGTCAATAAAGCAAAATACATGACTTTGAAAATATACAACACAATATCTTTTAATGAATAATGAAACAATACATTTTCATCCAATATTGTACCACTGATCAGCGCTCCGATTCCGATCCATGCAAGACGCACAAAGAGAAGTCCAATTGCCACAATGACGCTGTCTATCACATATGCTGCTAAACGCACCCAGAACCCGGCATAATTCTCATTACTGTAACTGTTCTGCATAATACATCAGCACCCCGCTTTCCTTCTCTTCGGCAGTTTCCTTTAATATCTGTGCCTCAGATTTTGGAACAAGCTTTTCTGCTTTACTAAATATTGCTGCCAATATGCTTTCCTCACTGCTCGGTGTATAGAACTCGTCTACTCCAAGCTCCGAAGCCATCTGATTCATTACAGCCTGGTAAGTTGCGATCTCATCAATAAGTCCATTCGCTTTTGCCTGTTTTGCGGTGTAAGTGCGTCCGTCTGCCAGTGCTTTTACCTGGTCTGCAGACATATCTCTTCCATCCGCAACAATATTTACGAACTCCTGATAACACTCATCGACCTGTGACTGGTAAATTGCGACCTGCTCGTCTGTCAGCTTGGAACTGTCCTTGTTCACACCACTCGTAATACTGACATAACGAATTCCAAGTTTCTCATAAAGTCCGCTCATATCATACCCTGACATAATGACGCCGATAGATCCTGTAACCGTATTCTTATTCGCATAAATCTTATCTCCGGTTACAGACGTCATGTACCCGCCAGAAGCTGCATAATGTGCCATATAAGTCCAGATTGGACGGCCTGTCGTCTCTTTATATTCTATCAGCTTGTCATGAAGTTCTTCCGACTCATAGACCGCTCCGCCTGGAGAATCCACATACAGCAGAATCCCTTTATTATCTGAATCGTCCATAAGATTGTCAATATAATCCATCGTTGTATTGTGCTGATATCCAGACGATGTATCCAGTACACTGCTCTGCGTCTGCTCCTGAATCGTCCCCACTACATTCACAACTCCAATATAATCATCTGCCGGCGGATCAAATTCCAGTTCCCCAGCCAGCATCGTTGTCACATCTTCTGCCATTGTATTTGCAGATAAAGTATTCGTCAATACGCTTGTAACACCTGTCACAATAAATACAGCCCCAGCCACAACCAGACCGATTATCTGTTTGTTCTTCATCTTTTTTCTCCTTTAAGTTCTAAATCTCCATAGCTTTTTTATTGTAACATATGAAGGATTGTTTTTCAAAAAATAATACATTTAACGCGTAGTAAACCTCGAATTTACTACGCGTCCTGCTATTTTGCTAACTTTATTAATTCTTCGACTCTTTTATTACATTCTCCCACCGGCACATCTGTTACAATAACTCTCTTACACTTTTTCATCACTTCAACTGCTCTTGCAAATGTCTCATCACTAATCTGCCGGAATGGTTCTTCTGTAATCACTTCCACTGCCAGAAGTCTTGCAAGCTGATAGTCAATATCATTCTTGTAGAGGATTCCTGCTGCAAATGGAATGTGTTCTTTCTGTAACTGTCGATAAATGGGGATTCCGCTTCCTCCGGACGAAATTACAAATACCTCTGGTTCTCCTTCTATCTTCGGAAGCTCTATGCTTCCAAATACCGGATCAAAAGAACCATTGTCAATTTCATAAAGACTGCGGATTGTATCTTCCTTAAATATCTCTTCTGGCTTTCCATAATGTGCAATGGTATCTCCCTTCACACAGATAATCTTATCCGACACTTTCTGTGCAAGATCAATCTCATGCAGCGACATAATGACTGTAATATGCTTTTTTCTTGCCATACGTTCCAATATTGCAAGTAATTCTAATTTATATCGTACATCTAAAAAAGATGTCGGCTCATCCAGCACAATAATCTCCGGCTCCTGACAGATTGCTCTTGCAAGAAGAACTCTCTGTTTTTGTCCATCACTAATAGCGTTAAAATCGCGGTTTCCCAGATCTTCTGCATGAACTGCCTTCATTGCCTCATCTACGATTTGTTCATCTTCCGGCGTCAGTATTCCAAGCCGCCCTGTATATGGGTAACGTCCTGTTGCCACAATTTCATGACAGGTCATAAGCTCCGTTTTGATACGTTCTGTCAAAACAACAGCCATATTGGAAGAAAGTTCTTTATAAGACATTTCCTGAAGGGACGTGCCATCGAAGAACACCTTTCCTCCAATTAATTTCAATTGTTTTGTAATGCTCTTTAAAATTGTAGATTTACCGGATCCATTTGGTCCAATGAGCGTTACAATTTCACCTTTATCAATCCCAATATTAATGTCATGGATCAGTGTCTTTCCCTGGTATCCAACAGCCATATCATCCATTTTAAAATAATAATCTGCCATGTTACATTCTTCCTTTCTCGCGCTTCACCATCATATAGATGACAATCGGTGCACCAAGTATCGATGTGACTGTACTGATATTCAGCTCCACCGGTGCCAGTGCCATACGAGCGATCAGATCACAGATCATACAGAATACAGCCCCTATAAAAAATGTACCCGGTATCACCACAATCGGTTTTGATGTTCCGAACGCTTTTCTCGTAAGAAATGGAACTGCAATTCCCACAAAAGAAATTGGTCCGGCAAATGCAGTCACACACGCAGAAAGAATACTTGACAGTAATATAATAACAACTCGGAATACTTTAATATTCACTCCCATACTCTGTGCATATGCTTCTCCAAGCTGATATGCACTGATTGGTTTTGACAGTAAAAATGTACACACTGCCGCAATTCCAACTACAACTACAGCTACTTTTATATTTCCCCAGCTCATACCGGAAAAACTTCCCTGTGACCAGCCATGAAGATTTACAATATCAGAATCATCTGCAAATGTCACCACAAAATCTGTAATTGCGGAACAGATATATCCAATCATGATTCCTCCTACCAAAAGGGATGCCATATGATGAATCTTCTTTGACATCAAAAGAATGAATCCCGTCGATATCAACGAACCGATGAATGCTGCCACTACTAATGTGTAAGATGAAAAATGTCCTACATATTTTAAAAATACAATCATAGTCAGTGCGACAGCCATCTTCGCTCCGGAAGAAATTCCAAGTACAAACGGTCCTGCGATCGGATTTGAGAAAAATGTCTGTAATAAGAAACCGGACAGAGACAATGCTCCGCCCAGTAATGCTGCCATGAGGATACGCGGCAGACGTATCTTCCATATGATACTGTACTCTACCGCCTCTCCATCATGTAAAAATAATATTCTCAAAATCTTCGGCACAGAAATATGTACATTTCCCGTATTAATATTCAGCACTGTAATGACAAAAAATGCTGCGATCATACACACAAATACAAATGTATATCTGGATCTTTTTCTGAAATTTTCAGTATGAAAACTTAACTGTTCCTGCTTTGTTTCCTTATTTTGCATATTTCTCCACCAGTTTCTTTTATTTTTTGACTTTTATTTCATCTTTTCAAGAAATGTCATCTGACTGGCATCACCATCTGTCAGCATCAGATGAATATCTGAAATCAGTTCTCCGACTGTGTCTGTCGCCTGATATAAGTTTTTACCAGTATACCATACATTTCCATCTTTGACAGCTTTAAACTCTGCAAACAGATTGCTCTTGGCTTCCATATCACCAAGACTGCTCACCTGCCCGTCAATTGTTCCGTTGTAAATAAGATAATCTGCATCTACTGCCGTTGCATAAAATTCTTCCATCGTAAGTTTTACAGATGGCGCATTCCCCTCAGAATTCTTCAGATCCTTGAACACATATCTTCCACCGGCGATCTCAATCATAGTCGGAATGTAGTCATCGGATTTACGGACAACTACAGAACCGTCTGTATTGATGTAAAAATATGCCACTGTCTTCTCTGTATTCTTAAAATCCTTCAGCTCTTCGATTACCTTTGCCTGGTCATCAAAAAATGCTTCTGCCTCTTTTTCTTTATTCAACATTGCTCCATAGACTTTGATCCACTCTGTTCTTCCAAGTGGATGAGACTCATAACTGGAATAATCTACAAATACCGGGATATCAAGGTCTTCAATCATCTCCTGCACCTTCGGTGAGTGAAGGATCATCGTAGATTCTACTGCCAGTTTGCAATCTCCATCTACAATCTTCTCATAATCCGGTTCACTGTATTTTCCTGCAAATGTCATGGCTCCGGATTCCATTGCTTTCTTCGCACTTTCTACGTACCAACCGGAAGCCTCTAAACCTGAAAATTTCACAGTATCCATTGCATCTAATGCATCAAATAATGACATGATTGCTGTAGCAGCCATGTAAATATTCTGAATCGGCTGGTTGATGACAACAATATCACTGTCCAGTCCCTTCGGAGCCTCTTTGCCTTCCGGAACAATCAGATATTGCCGTCCTTCGTGAACATCGATCAGCTTATATCCGTCTTTGTAATAAAATACATCGAATTCCTGCGCATATGTCAGATCCATCGCAGACTCATACGTCAGCCCGTCAATCTCCGGTGCTTCTGCGGTCTTGGAGGTATCATCACTCTTCTCAGAGGTTGTCTGCGTTGTCGCGCTCGCACTGTCCTGGCTGCTCTTTGCAGAACCACAGCCCCCTAAAAAGAGAGCCATAGTCAACAATATTGCAGTTATCTTATATATTCTTTTCTTCATTTTACATTTCCTCATATAATACTTTTAGATACTTTGATATATATCTATTTTTCTGTCTGAACTTTTGCCTGAGACACTGCATCATCTCCTGCATCTTTCACTGCCTGGTCAAATAAGTTGTTCATCTGATCTTCACATCCAAAAAGTACTCCGTATACCTTAATCCACTCATATTTAGCCAGATCTGTCTGCTCATCTTCAGAACGGTCAACAATTACTGGTATTCCAAGTAATGCAAACTTTTCTGTCATTTGCTGATAGCGCTCTGTCTGTTCTTCCACTGTCAATTTTTCTTGATCTTCTGATTTCTTCTCAGCCTTTTCATCTGATTTCTTAGCAGATTTTTTCTTGGACTTATCGTCTGATTTTTTAGTAGATTTTTTCTCGGTCTTCTCTTCTTTATCTGTGTCTTCAGATACATCCTGTTTTTCCTGAATATCTGTGATATCCGTTTCTTTTGGAAGAATATTGGATGAAAGTACTGCAAGGTTTGTTTCCTGTTTTACAAGCGTCTTATAATCTGGTTCTTCTTCAGCGCCACCATATACAACCTGTGCGTGGTCTTCTCCATCCTTTTTCTCCATCTTTTCTGCAATAGAATCAATCTTGCAGTCTTTTTTCTTATCTCCAATTGCAACAATATTATCTGTAAGTCCAAGTTCATCCATTTTTTCCAGAATAGCCTCTGTAGATGTGTAGGCTTTGTCTGCTGGTAATTGTACTACAATCATGTCCTGATCTAAGCCAACCGGAACTTCTACTCCTTCCGGCACAAGGAGATATTTGACAATATTTCCTTTATAAAGCTCTGCTGCAAGTTCCGCTTCACTGACACCGTTCAGATTTTCTTCTCCATCTTCAGCAGTCGTAACTGCAGATGTCTCTTCCTCATCTACGCTTGATTTTGCATTTTTAGACTCTGTAGCCTGCTGTTTGTCTTGATCAGTCTGTGCTTCACCAGAAGTATCTGCTGTTTCAGCATCTATATTTTCTGCATTAATCGCTTCTGCAGCAAGCTTTTCCGGATCATTCGCAGTTCCTTTTGTCATGTCAATTTCAAGAAGGGTAATTCCCTGATCATAATGATAAATCTTAAAGTATTCCGCATAATCCAGTTGTGTCTCAGACTGATATTGCAATCCCATAATTTCAGGAGCTTTCTCATCTAGCTTCTTATTCGCATTTGCTCCTCCTAGTGTAGTTCCGTTTCCTGCTGCTGCCAGATAAACAAATATTGTATATTCTATCTCATGAGCGACTGACATCTTATCTGTCATACCAAGAATTTTATTATTCTGATTTAATGCAACTGGGATTGTAACTGTCGCTGTTCCGCCGCTTTTTGACGTATAATAAGTATTTCCATTTGCTTTTACATACTGATAATGGTCACTGTCAAACACCAGTGTTGCATATGCCTGACCATTTTTTATCGTAATCTTGTTACAATATATCTTAACCTTACCAGTTCCTCCGGACCATGTAAATCTGTCTGGTGTATACACTCCATCAGCTAAAGTCGTAGAACTGTTGACACGACCTGTAGCGCCTGATGTATCTGCCTCATATTTTGATTCATTTTCAGCTTTACCATCGTTTGGTTTTAAAACAGAACCCGAACCGCCAGTTCCTCCTGAAGGATTGGTGTTGCCGCCAGTAGTTCCACTATTGCCGCCAGTTCCACCATTACCAGAATCTATGTCACTAATTTTTTTCACTGTCTCAGATTTGAATGTAAGTATTCTGTCATACCAGATTTTATTTTTTGTAGAGTATGCTGCTACATTAATTCCTTTATCTAATGTTTCTACCGGAACGGTATATGTATATTTTCCATTATTATCTGTTACAAACGGAATCCAGGATGATGAATCAGCTTTTGCTGCCTCTTCCTTTGTTCCCATATACAGATAGCCATATCCTGTACCGCTTAATGTCAACACTGCACTCATCTTACCATTTTTAGAAGTCAGTTTACAATCTACCACATTAAACATGGAAGAACTTGATGTTACATTATTTACTTTATATATTCCATTTTCCGGAACTACCACACCTGGATTCGGATCTGGTGTCGGGTCTGGATCCGGTGTCGGAAGTTCTCCTATTTTCTCCAAAATACCATTGATATATGCTCTGGCATCACTAGTTGTCCATGTACCATCTTTTATATCTCGCACAGAATAGCTAAATTCTTTTCCAAGTTCTGTTACTGGAAGGGTAAATGTAAAACTTTTATATCCACTGGCAATATCAGAACGATCTTTTGCTTCAATAGCATTTGCCTCTTTTACTTCATTCGAATCCTGTGGATTTCCTATATAAAGTTTATCATATCTTGCTGCCTGTGTAACCCACGTAATCGTTGCCTGATCTCCATTAATTGAGACACTACTTTCTCTTTCAAAATTCAAGCCAATCATGTTTGTAGTCGGATAAGCAGAACCATATAAATTATATACTCCATTTTCTGTCGTATTTGCTTTATTTTCCAGATTTGGAATATTAATAAACAAGTCTCTTGCATAAGAGAACCATGTGTCATTTCCTGGTGTAACCGCAATATTCATTCCTTGTTTCTCTGCTGATACATCAAATGAAAATGTTGTCACATTTTTTTCTGAATTGTACGTTCCTTTATAAACAGGAGTTTTGTTAGTGTCAGCCTGTACACCAAGATAAAGCCTTGTCCACTTGCTTCCTTTCACATCTAAGGTCATATTAACCTTATCTCCTCGCAGTACAGCTTTGGATGATACAATTTCAAAATCACTATATGCAACACCAGTTCCTCCAACAATTGTTTTTACCTCATCGGAAACTGTTGGAAGACTCTCTATTCCTTCATTTGGAATATAAATCCAAAGATCCTGTCCATTATACCAAGTGCCATCTGATTTTCCTAATGAAATTGGAAGAACTTTTCCTTTGTCTGATGCCGGTACTTGAAATGTAAATGTATATCCACCATTCTCTAATACTGTTCCATCAGTCACAGGAGTCTTAATTACATCTTCTTTTTCACCCAAATAAATCTTATCGAATGATACATTCTGAGTTGAAATTGTAACTTTTAAATTTTCTCCATCCTCCTGAACTTTTGACTCTTTTACCGTAAACATTTTGAATGTGCTGCCATCACTTTTTACAACCTGTACCTGACTACTGGTCACTGCCGGTGCCGATGGATTTTCCACCTTTGCAATATTAGATGTTGCAGTTGTTCCATTAGAATCAGTAATTACACAACGATACTGTCCAACCTTGTCTGATGCCATCTCAAATGTATAAGTGGCATTCTTGGCACTGATGCCCTCGCAATCTATCCAACTTGTTCCATCCGCACTGTACTGCCACTGATAACTCAACTTTGCACTTTCTTCTCCATTGGCAATAACAGAAAGAGAAACCTGTGTATCATTCTTCGCAGCTACATCTTTCGGTTGTGACTGGATTACAATTTCTGTCTGCTTTTTAAAAGCATCTAAAGAAGGAATTGTTAATGCTAGTGCACTACTTGTACTAAATTTCTGCGTTCTTCCATTTCTTGGTACATAATGCACTTCTTTTCCTGCCATTGAGAGTGGTACTTCAAATGAAAATTTTTCTAAATTCTTTTCTGTATCTACTTCGCCCAATACCAATGGTTCCTTTGGCTCATCATTTTTATCACCAATATAGATAGCATCATATGAAAAGTTTCCACTGCTTGCTGGTTCTACCCAAATGGATACCTGTATTTTATCTCCTACAACTTTTGCCTCAGATGCTCCAATTTTAAACATCTTATATGGCTGTCCTGGTTTCTTCGTATCATCACTGGCGTAGATAGCAGTAATCCCATTACTTGCGACATATCCTTCTTTTTCACTTACCTTTTGGAAAGTTATCTCTGATATGTCTGAAATTATTTCAGTACCAGTATTATCCTTTACGATGCAACGATATTTTCCGGCAAGTTTTTCTTCCATTGTAAATGTATAGTTATCTGTACCAGCACTTAATTCTTTACAATTTGTCCAACTTTCTCCATCATCACTATACTGCCATTGGTATGACAACGTAGTCCCTTCTTCACCAAGTGCATCTATAAATAAAGAAATCTTGTCTCCTGCCTTTGCAACCGTCTTTGCTATTGGCTGTGACTGAATTGTTATAACCGTCTGTTTCTTAAAATCAGACAATGCTGGAAGTTTTAACGCAAGAGAACTAGTTGTGCTAAATTTCTGCGTTCTTCCATTTCTCGGTACATAATGCACTTCTTTTCCTGCCATTGAAAGTGGTACCTCGAAAGTAAATCTTTCTAACTTTTTCCCCTCAATCTTTTTTGTATCTTCTTCTCCGATAATTAGTGGTTCTTTTTCCTTATCATTTCCATTACCAATATAAATTGCATCATATGAAAAGTTTCCACTGCTTGCTGGTTCTACCCAAATGGATACCTGTATTTTATCTCCTACAACTTTTGCCTCAGATGCTCCAATTTTAAACATCTTATATGGCTGTCCTGGTTTCTTCGTATCATCACTGGCATAGATAGAAGTAATCCCATCACTTGCTACATAACCTTCCTGTGCAGTTGTGCCGCTTCCAGTATTATCTCCAGAATTGTCACTGTCTGTTTTTCCATCGTCCTTCTTATCATCATCTACAAATGTAATTGTTGCAGTATTAGAGGTTTCCTTTATATATGACTTATTGACAATGCAACGATACTTTCCTTCTGAGCTTTTTTTCATTGTAAAGCTATAATTAGCTGTTGTTGCATTTTCACCATCACAGTCTGTCCAGTTTGTTCCATCTGCGCTATACTGCCATTGATATGAAACATCTTCTTCAGAAGCACTTACAGATAATTTAACATTTTCTCCTTCTTTTGCTTTCACATCGTTCGGCTGTCCCGTAATAACTTCTACGTTTGGAACACTCATCCACAGATAATTTTCTGACCATGTTCCTTTATCAGAACGTCCTGCGGCTACCGGAATCCAACTATTCTGTTTTGACAACGGAACAGTAATAGAAAACTTGCATGTACCATTTGCTTTTTCACCTTTTGTATAACCTGTTTTTTCACTATCTGTTACAGGTCCCAAATATAACCAATCAAATACAGATTTTTCACCTGTATTAAAATCAATCGTTACCTGATTATCTTTCACTTCCATCTTTTCAACAACGATTGGAAACATCCCGTACTCGTTTCCATCGTTTTTTAACACCTTGACACCAGAAATCGCCTCTGTAGGCTGCATAGGCACTATAGAGTCCTGTGGCGCTGCTTCCTGCGTTACAGACTCATTTTTTTGCTCTGTCTGCACCGGTTCATTTTCCACATTTGATTTATCTACAGATTCTGCATTCTTATTTTCTTGTTGTGCCGGTATTGCACTTTCTGATTTTTCTGTATTTTCTTTTTCACTAACATTTTCTGACACATTATCTGTATTATCAGAAACTACGTCAGATTCTGACTCTGTTTGTGCCGCATCGGCTTCTACTACATCTTGTTCTTGTGCATATACATTCGTATACGACAAAGGTGTAGCCACCATCGATGCAACAAGCACACCTGCTAAAAAGCTTGCACTTTTTCTTTTCATCCTTTTCTTCTCCTTTATTATCTTTTACCTTGTTGTCTGGGAATTATCATGAAAATAATCGTACGAAAAAAAAAGAAAAAACTTTTACTGACATAAGTAAAAATATTTTCGTTTTATAAAACTTTCGGTACAATCAATTACTCGTGACCTGGAATTCTCATTCCATGTACCAACGACCGGCAGGTTTCCTGACTTATAGAGTTCACATAAAATCTCCTTCCCAGTTTCCCAGTGGATGGGCTGCCTTGTCAGATTATCCGCAGCCTATGATTCTACATATCTATTTACAGTGACGAGTTCGTACAGGCTTCTCACCTGTTTCCCTTTTTACCTGTTCTCACAATGAAACAGCACCGAACGTTCTTCATAATTTTCCATAACAAATATAACATTTAGACTTGAGAAAGTCAATGAAACCGGGGTTTTATTACAATTCATTATACTTCAGTGACATGCTTAAAAAGCTCCCACAGGATTTCTCCCATAGAAGCTTCTTTTTTCAACTTATACGCCAAATTCCTCATACAATTTCTTACGATATTCCAAATCCTCCAACGCCTTAATACTATCTTCCTTCCTCTCTTCCTCGTATTCTCCCTTCTCTTAAACCTCGCTCTATTGCCTCTTCTTTTACCAGTCTTTCTCTTTCTTCCATCTTCATATACTCGACCTCCACACTTGTACTTGTTTTTATCTCCTGTATACTCTCATGCAGACGGCGAAGTCTTTCATCACATTCCTCTGGAAGTCCATGTTCATTACTCTCAGTAATATAATGAAGAAAATCCACTAATTCTTTCGATACTTCATCTTCATTTTCCCCTTTTGTACTGAGAAATAATTTTGTAACCTCATCTCCAAGTAATAAATCCGGCTGTTCCTTGCAGCGACTTTCAAACGTATAGCAATACTTCTTCATTCCATATGGATCATAGTCACAAATTACAATAATAAACAGCGGTTTTAGCTTATCAAAACCTTTTTCACCGCTTTTCAACATTGGTGCGTCCATCAATGCCTGATAGAATCTGGTTCGTTTTGGAATATTTCCTTCCTTCCGATTCTGCATCTCTACATCAAAAACGCGACCATCTTCAGATTCTGCGACAAAATCCATTCGGATTCCACGTTTTCCCGGAATATTGTGAATAACCTTCTGACCTTCTTTCCACTTGAGGCTTTTTAATCGCAAACCAGTAGACAATTCGATAATTGTCTTGCAATTTTCCAGTTCCGCGGTTGCCACATCAAATAGAAAATCGTCCGTGAGATTCATCTCCTTTAATGGCTTCCATCTGTCTTCCTGCATGATTAAGTTTTCGGTTCTCTCCATACACTTTTCTCCTTGTATTATACCATTTATAGTTATTTTTTCAAACATGGAATATCGGGCGAATCTGTCCGTATGATCAGAGCAGAACTACTCTTAAATTAACTTGATCTTTTTCGAATGTTTGAAGTGGGTATACAGACGTAAGTAGATTTATAAATTCGTCCGATTTATCAAGAAAGGACAGCCATGTGTTTTTTCACATCGGCTGTCCTTTTGACATTTCATAAATATGCTGTTAAACAAAAGCCACTGACTACAATAGCTTTACTTCTTTAAAAATCCCATGATTCAGATGATAGCCAACATTCTTAATACACATCTGTCCGGCAAAATGTGCTTTTCCGATCATATGAATGCAGGCCTGTGCATATCCGATTGGCTCTTCTAACTGATGGTCCACAAACTTCGCTTTTTCTGTTCCAATAAGAGCAAGCGTCGTTTTCGGGCAGAGCAGAATCATAGTCTGATCATCAGCAAGCTGCTCTACTTTCTTCAAGAATGGGTACGTAAAATTCACCGTAACAGCTTCCATCATCTTCGGTCCCAGAATATTCACTCCGCCAGAAGAATCTGCATAGCTGATCAAATCTCCCCCGTACTCTTTCACCAGTTCCATATATTTCAAAATCTGATCTCCCAGTTTCCAGAAGACCTTTTCCATCACTTCCGGTTTTTTTCGCATTCCCTTGAACACATATCTTGCGTCGATCAGCACATTGAGAATTGTAAATGGTCCTGCCACTTCGAATACAACATGTTCTCCTTCTTCACGAAGTTTTTTACATGCAAGAAGAGTCTCTTGAATTCGTCCTTTCGTGAAATCCATATCCGGCAGATTTAATATTTCTTCTACATCTGTACAGACATACCCTCCAGCTCTCGGACCTGCAATCTCATTTCCAAGATTTATAATTCCTCCCATAGCCTCTGCCTCTAATGTATGGCAAAATGGAAGTTCACATATAACTGCTTTATCTTTCTCTTTCAACATTTTTGAAAGAGTCACCATTGTATCACAGTGTGTATATGCATCTGGAAATGTTAGTCCCAGTCCTTCTGTCACTTCTGAACGAATTCCTGCTGAATTATCATATGTACAATTAAAATCTTTTATATCTCCCATATTTTTAACATTACCTCTTCGCATAACCAAGATTGGATTTTCTCGCTTTATTCGGGTATTTCCTATCTCATTCGTTTCTTCAATTTTTAGTGAACTTCCGGAAACATAAGGCAATCGGCAAATAATCTCTCATAGCCTTCTGTTGCACCAAGTTCCATATAATCCATATGATGAGCCAGTTCTTCCATCTCACGCTTCACCTGACCGGATAAGAGCGCCATATAAGCCCCGGTCTTGGATGAGTTACCGACATAGACAAGTTTATCTTTCACTTCTGCCGGAAGAATTCCTGTTCCAATGAGGCTGTCTGCCGGAAGATGTGCTCCAAATTGTCCTGCGATCATAACCTTGTCAAGCTCACTCATCTCTTTTCCTGCCTTCTTAAGAAGTGCATAGAAGCCAGACAGAATGGCCCCTTTTGCAAGCTGTACCTGTCGGACATCTCCCTGAGTGATCTTAAGGTCTTCCGTCATCTTAAACTGACGTTTGATACCATCCATCTCAATCATTGGGTAACGATAATCTGTCTCTTCCAGATTCTTCAACTTGATAAATGCGCCGTCTTTTCTTACAAGTCCGGTTCTTACCAATTCTTTTACCACTGCCAGAATACCGCTTCCACAGACACCGATTGGATCGGCATTGCCGATAATTTTCAGCTTCACGCCATCTTCCTTAATTTCAACATCTTCAATAGCTCCCTCTGCCGCACGCATACCTGAGCTGATGTTCATACCTTCCAGTGCCGGACCTGCGGCACAGGAACAGGAAAGTAATCTTCCATGATCTGAAAATACAATCTCTCCATTCGTTCCGATATCAATAAACAGAACATTTTCATCTGCCTTATGAAGCTCACAGACATAAGCTCCTGCCACAATATCTGCTCCGATATAAGATGATACTGACGGCAGACAATAAAGTCTTGCCCCTCTGGATGCATGAATACCAATCTCCTCTGTTTCAATATCCTTTGCCTTTACAAACATTGGTGCATACGGTGATTTTCCAATGGACAGTGCATCTACACCAAGAAGCATATGCATCATCGTACAGTTCGCTCCTACACAGACCTCGTAAATCTGTTCTTTCTTCACTCCGGTCTGGCCACAGACATCTGCGATCATCTCATTGATGGAAGCAACGATTGCTTCCTTAAGTGCCTGTACCCCCTCTTTTGGATGCTCCATCTCATAAGTAATACGAGTCAGGACATCCAGCCCAAAATGCTTCTGTGCATTGATCATAGAGGAATCTGCCAGTTCTTTTCCGGTCAGCATATCAATCAGTGCAGTAACAACGGTTGTTGTTCCGATATCTATTGCGATTCCATACATAGAATCTGTAGTATCTCCCTCTTCCAGATCCATCAGCACTTTTTTGCCATCTTTTTCACGGTGGATAACTGCCGTGTAACTTCCTTCTTTGAAACAGAATCCACGCAATACAGAAAATGGAAATTCCACATCCGAAAGCTGTTCTTTTATCTGATCTTCAAATGGGGTCTGGTCTGTCAAAAGCGGCTTATGTATATTCACGACCTGTTTGACAATATCCAGGTCTTTTTCGAATTTTGGCACATATCCTTTTGACAGAACTTCATGCTTGCGCTCTTTCTGCATCAGCTCTACTTCCAGATCACACTGTGGATGAACCATACAAGAAAGACGCACACCACTTTTTACTTCTTCTGGTTTTAAGAAACGTAATTCTGTAGAAGATACTTCCCCTACTTCTCCTGATACAATGCGTACTTTACACTTTCCACATACTCCTTTTCCATTACACGGATTATCAATAAATATGTTCTGCGCCAGCAAGATTTCCAGAAGGCTTGCTCCCGGTTCATAATCGTATTCCTTGCCAGACTGAACGATACGTAATTTATACATTAGCTGCTTCCTCCATAATTCCATGACGGATTGCCTGGATATTGGTCAGTGGTGACTTCGTTCCAAGTCCGCATGCCGGAGAAATGATATTGGAACCGTCTTTCCAACATTTTACTGCAAGCTGCTCTACCTTCTCAGGCTGTCCAAACTCCAGCGTCCACGTACTGACATTTCCCATCAGGGCGTGCTTTTTTAAATGTTCGCGTGCCTCACGCATAGATACACAGGAATCGAAACTAAGTACGTCAGAATGTATCAGCTCTGCCTGCGGATATACATTTTTCATCTGTCCGCAAATATGCATGATTTTTCCCATGGTTTCTTTCTGAAGAACATCCCAGATCATATTATTATATTTGACTGTGTACTCCTCAAAAAGCTTCGGTCCCAAAATCTCTCCCGTTCCGCTTGGATCGGAAATGGCAATGATATCTGCACCGGCATCAATCTGTGCTCTTGCAAACTTTATAATCTCATCAGTCACAAACTGCATGTAACGGTGTGCTTCTTCTTTTTTCTTGCGAAGTTCTTTATAAAAAATAACCGGCTCCATAACAGAACTTGCTGTGCTGACCGGTCCCGTAATATTTCCGATAATCGGCACATCTAAGTTTCTGGATTTTAGAATACGGATTGCATCCAGTACAACCTTTGCTCTTCCTTCCTCCATACTCATCGGTGTAATGGTCTCCCACTCTGTGACCGAATTAATCGCATATCCTGTTACATGCGGCTCATAAATCTTACTGCCCATAGTCACCTGAGCCCCCATAGCTTCTGCCTCAATCGTCATGCAGAATGGAACACCTACATTTTCAAAGCAGCCTTTTTCATAATTAGCTTCTGCCAAATCTGCCATCATTCTGGCATTCAGATGTGCCTCCGGCCAATTTACATTTGCCTCATCCATCAGATCTGTCGTTATCATATTCATCATTCCACCGGGACAGATACATGGCGGTCTGTCCGTCGGCTCTTGATGCATAGCTTTCCTAATTCGTTCTCTTGCATCCATAAATCCCCAGCTCCTTTTTCGAATTCTTATTCGGATTCTTTTATATTTAGCCTGGCCTATACCTTTTCAGACCGTTTCCAGTACAGCTTTTACCTTTTCTATCTAGGCAATTCCTGTCAGCTCTTTCGCAACTTTTACAGCTTCAACCGCATTCACAGAGTATCCCTCTGCTCCGATATCGTCCGCAAATTTTTTGGAAATCGGGCTTCCTCCGACCATAACTTTGAACTGGTCACGGATTCCCTGGTCTTTTAATTTCTCTATAACTGTCTGCATTCCACCCATAGTTGTCGTCATCAGTGTGGACATACAGATCAAATCTGCATTGACCTCTTTTGCCTTCTCAATAAACTGGTCAAGCGGAACATCTCGTCCAAGATCATACATCTCGAATCCTGCTGTCTCCATCATAATCTTTACCAGGTTTTTACCGATGTCATGAGTATCTCCTTCCACAACACCAATAACCGCTTTTTTCTTCGTCTGATCATCTGTATTTTCCAGGTGCGGACGAAGTACATCCAGTCCCGCATACATTGCATCAGAGCAAAGGAGTACATCTGTTACAAAATACTCTTCTGCATCGTAAAGCTCACTGGCCTTGTTCATACCATCTACAAGACCGTCCATAATTCCGTCAAACGCCGGATATCCGGCCTCAATATATTCTTTCGCAACGTCTACGACTTCCTCATCTTCCATCTCTACTACACACTCTGATAATTTTGCTAATAATTCTTCTTTAGATGCCATACTATAAATCCTCCATAATCTAAATTTTTATTTTGTTAGAAAATACCTCATAGCCCGCAAGCTGTTTTTTCCTGACATTCTCATCTCTTGACGTGTTTTATCTTGATACATTTTAACATTAATTACACATATCTTCAAATTGAGCACTTCCATATATTCGTACAGACATTTATCCATTCTATATGTCATCCATCAGATAACGAATCGCCCAAGCCGGCACTTCCGGAATCTTATCCAAAACTTCACTATCATATATAAATGCCACTGGATACTCCGGTTTTTTTCTCGGATAAACACCCATTCCATCTGTAAAATACAGCATTCCATTCAAGTTCGTAAGTTCTCCGTTTTTTCGAAGTTCTTCTATATACTCAAATGCCGGTCTGAAATCAGTTCCTCCCCTGCCATAAAGTGTCAAATCTTCCATCACCTGCTCCAGTTCTTTCTCTGATGTAATCTTCACATCCTTCTGAACCAGCGCATCACACTGGATCAGATGAAAATTCACCCTGTCTTCGCTTTCCTGCCCACTTTTTAATATCTGATACGTTTTTTCCAGAAATCTTCGAAGTTTTTCTTCCTCCACTGACCCTGAAGTATCAATCACAGTCACAAATGTTTTCACCACCCGGACATCCTTGTACTCCAACGGCTCGATCAGCGGCATATTCCCATACAGTTGCATTCCATAAGTATAGAAATTATAATCAAATTCCTCATCATTGATCTTCATACGTTCCCCAGGCCTGGTGAACTTTCTTAAGAATGCGCTGTAGTCCTGCTTCTTTCTGTTCGCAAGCTTTAAATTCACCAAAAAATCACCGGTTTCACCACTCCGGCTTCTCATAAATGTCTCAAGTTCCACCTGAATCTTTTTCGCAACCTGCTTCCACAGCTCTTCCAATTTTTGATTCGAGAACATGACTTCCCGGTTCTGATTCACCGGCCCCGATTTCACCCGGATTACATCATTCCTGTTTTTTGTTTCAGGATACCAGAAGCTATGGTCATCCCGACGGAAAATTTTCTCCAGCCGGTCTATTTCTGACTCTTTTGTCTTGTTCAGATATCCATAAATCTTTTCCGCATTCATAAGTCCCACATTTTTCCGGATGCAATCAAGTTCCCGCTTTTCATCTGCCCCGGCACTAATGTCTGCAAAGTCCAGTTTCCAACTTTCGATGATATATTCTGTTGCCATATCGCATGCGAGATCCCATTTTCTTTGCTCGATCTGTGGATTTACAAAGAAATGTCTGAATATTCCATGCACGACTAAATGCATATACATTCTGCTGACGAAACCTTTCTCTTTCTGATATACTCTCAGTACGTATTCTGGATGATAGTAAAGATTTTTTCCATCTGTTCCCATACCATATGAACGATTACGCATACATTTAGAGGGACTCTCCGTCAGCATCCGAATTGCCGGTTCCAGAAACCTCATATTGACCAACGTTCTCTGTCTGCTAAAGTTCAGAACTTCTGAAGCCACTTTTATTATTTCCATACACATAAATATCACACCTGATCAAGCCCCAGATTTTGAATCTGATCCATAAGATCTTTCTGTCTCTCGTAGAACATCAAATTCTTATTATGTTTAAAATATTCCCGACATCCATACTGACTGATAAATCTGGCCGTATATTCATTTTCCGTAAGTTCTGTCACAAGTACAAGAATCTCCTGTCCTTCTTCAAACACATCTTCGCAAAAGTAAAATGAGTTGGACAGACAGCCCGATGCTTTTCTTGTCTGCTCTTGAAAGCTTTCTGTCAACTGGGCAAAATAATCTCTGAGAATTACAAAATCTCTTTCATCCGGAGTCCGTATGCCTGCTTTTTCCCGGCATTCTTCCAGATAAACAAGCACACGGTCATCTTCCCACATCTGGGCACGGGATAAATTACCGGCACGTTTTTTCTGTTTTTCTTGTTCCATTAAACATTCTTTTTGTTGTTCGATACAAGAAACAAGGTCTCGGCCTTTTTCCACATCTGCTTTTATCTTTTTCAGGCAATCCCCAAATACAAACAATGCATTTTGCATCTCCATTGTCTCTTTAACAGTATCCGTAATTCCATCCATCAAAAGACCAAGGAAAGAAATCCGTTCATCAAAAGATGCTTTCATCGCCCTCTGTCTTACTTGCTCTGATGGAATGCCGAATAAGATACGGTCCACCTGATAATCATTTTTATATTTTTTGAACAGATCATAATAAATTGCAAAGTCACGGGCAATCTGCTCGTCCTGCACGTACTGGCTGATCAGATTCAGGTCCACAGGCAGACTCTTCTTTTCACTCAGGCACATGATCTGACTTAAATCTTCCCAGCCTCTTGCTGTCACAAAATGCTTTCCATCCACTGTATTTTTCACGGAATAAAATGCATCTTTCTTCAGATCCAGATAAGTCAGGATTGCCGGGTGCATCCCCTGCTCATAAGCATATGTTTTCCAGACACTATAATCAGGCTCTACATCCATTCTCTTTACGCGGTCCCAGGACGCAATATCGAATTCCCTCACAGAATGATTGTATTCTGGCGGATTCCCTGCTGTTACGATAATCCAGCCCTCAGGCACTTTGTGCTGTCCAAATGTCTTGTACTGTAAGAACTGAAGCATCGCCGGCGCCAAAGTCTCAGATACACAATTGATCTCATCCAGAAAAAGGATTCCTTCACGTATCCCCGTGTCCTCCATCACTTCATAAACCGCTGCAATAATCTCACTCATCGTATACTCAGATACCTGAACTTTTTCTCCGCCATACTCCTTTTCTACAATGTATGGAAGTCCCAGTGCACTCTGCCTTGTGTGATGTGTCATCGTGTAAGACACAAGTGCTACTCCAAGTTCCTGCGCAACCTGCTCCATAATTGCAGTTTTACCGATTCCCGGCGCTCCCATCAAAAATACCGGACGCTGCTTTTCTATCGGAATTATATATCTGCCTTTTTCATCCTTTTCCAGGTACAGTTTTACCGCATGTTCAATCTGCTCTTTTGCTTCCCTAATATTCATAAATATTATGACAACGCTGCCAGAAGCTGATCAAGCTGGCTGCCCGTCTCCTCCTTCTTATCCTCATTTTGGATTTCATCCTGATAATTCAACAGCATGCTGCGGATCTCCATATCGGATTTTTGCAGTGACTGATCCAGAAGCCTGTTCACTGACTGTTCCGCCAATAAATTATAATGAATGAAAAACTGTAATAACTTTTTATTTTCTAATAAAAGGACTTCATAGGAACTCCGGTTTTCTTTCAGATCCTTCACATAAGAATCAAGGATTTCACTTCTTACATCTCCCTGTTCTACCAGGTAATCTGCAAGTCCTGCTGCCGCCCACATTCTCCATTCTTTTGCAAATCTCGTAATCCTCATATTCGGTGCAATGATTTCTTCCATATCATAGCAAGTTGTCCACATATCCCAGTCCTGAAACACTTCTTCATCCACCGGGTTTCCTTCTATATACACTCGTTTTAATGCAGAGCATTGCGAAAAGATGCCTTTGCCAAACTCTGTCACCCGTTTTGGGAAATGAAGTTCTTTTAAATTCGTACACCGGTAAAACACCTTGCGTTCTACCACTTCCAGTCCTTTTGGTAAATGTACTTTCTCCAGACTGACACAAGTCACAAAAGCACCTTCTTCCATTCGCTTCACACTCTCCGGTAAATCCACCTGTTCCAGTGCCGCGCACCCGGAAAATGCATGAGCCCCAATCACTTCTGTATCATGCGGCAGTATTACTTCCCGCAGTTTTCCACAATCATTGAATATATCATGCGGAATCTCCACCAGATGTTCTGGAAACTTCGCTTTTTTTAACATCCTGCAATAACGGAATGCACTGTGCCCAAGTTTCTGCAAATTCTCCGGTAATTCCATATATTCCAGAGGTGTTCCGCTGAAAGCATAAATATCGATTGTTTTTATGCTTTCCGGTAAATGTATCTTTTTGATTCCACTCCCCTGAAAGGCATGCTTTCCAATTCGTTCCACTGAATCTGGCAAATGCACTTCCTGCACTTCCATGCAATACTCAAAAGCACTGTCTGCGATGATTCGGATACTATCCGGCACTTCTACAAATGCGTCAGCTCCAAGATATTTTATAAGCATATCTCCTTCTATCTGAAGATTTTGATCTACGTTTCCGGATTCCATTACACTTTTTAATACTTCCCGTGCATCTTCACTTTTCAACGCTTTCGTATTCAGTCGTTCCAGCGCTTTCCAGCCTTCTTCTATTTCCTCCGGTTCCACATCATCTAAATCAATATGATTGACCAGAATCACATCTGCATGTTCAATCTGGTCTACATAAAATTCTCCCAGTCCGGAGGCGTATGCCTCCACCATCCCAATGTCTACAACTGTAACATTCGGTCCGATCACCATCTCAAGATGTTCCTTCTCTTTTAGTTGCGTACATACTTTCACGACATCGGACAGTTTTCCAAATCCAGATGCTTCTATAAATATTCTGTCCGGGCAATCTTCCATGGCAATCCGACGCATCTTTTCTTCAAACTCAAGTGCCATCCCACAGCAAATACAGCCCTCACCAATTTCTTCATAGATCAAGCTGCCTTCTGCATTTTCCCGGTCAACTGCCTGTGCACCAAAATCATTTTGAATTACCGCAGTCTTTCCCTTTACCTGTTCTATCCATTGATTTAAGAATGTTGTTTTTCCGGATCCTCGAAATCCAGATATGATCTGAACAACCATGTCCTTTTTATCTACCTCCATCAGATTAGTTTTCTGATTTTATATCTTTTTATTCAAATTTAGCAGATTATCTTTCCGACACATTTTACTCAAAGTTCTTAGGATCTAATGGCCATTTCCCATACTTTCTTGCTGCATTCATAAACGCTTCAATATTCTCCAATTTTACCTGACCGGAAAGATCACATCCAGAGGCAAGAATATAACCATTCGGTGAATCCCATGCTTTCTGCAAACACCTCTTTACAGCTGCATCCATTTCTTCCTTTGTTCCCTGAATAAAATAGTCGACCGGTGCCACATTTCCAAGAATCGGCATCTTCTGCCCTGCTGTATTTTTTACATGCTCTAGATCAACGACATTGTCCACACTGATCATATCACTTCCTGCATCTGCCATGTCATCAATTGTTTTTGTCGTATCTCCACATATATGATAGCAAACCATTCCTCCTGCGTCATGAATTGCCTGATTTACTTTTTTTGCATACGGAAGCACAAACTCCTGATACTGACTCTTTCTCAAGATTGTGCCAGAAGCGAGTGGATCACATTGTAAGATCAATACCCCTTCTTGAATGAACTCTTTATAAATATCGATAAGACAATCTGTTGTAAACTGCACAAGTCTGTGAACCTTTTCTGGTGATTTCCTCATGGCACGGAACAGCTTCTCTGCTGGATAACAGCTTGTGGCAGCTGTATATGGCCCAGTAATCAGAACCCCGACCGGTACTTCATCACCAATTTCTTCTTTTACAATGTGGCATGCCTCCAGACAATGTCTTAGGTGCGGATCATTTTCTTTTTTCAGACGTTCCGGATCCAGCTTGTCAATATCATCCAAACTTTCAAGCGGATACGTTGCGATTGCAGGTGTCTGAAACTCCGGATCATTGGTCGTTCCCCCAAGCCCAACTCCTACCATGTGAAGCCCGTATTCAATGACTGCAAGGTCATTACCAAATCTTTTGTACGCTTCAATCTGACACTTTGCCTCATTCTCCGGTGAGCTTCTTTTCTCGCGATGAGTCATCCCACATACATCGCCTGACATAGATACTATGACCGGCATTGCAAGCATTCGATCCATCGATTGTCCTGTCATAAAAGCATTCAGTCTTTGGTTCGGTGTCATCTGGTCTAATTCGTGCATAAATCTCCTCCTCGTATTATACATATAAACAATAAGTTTCTCAATATTCCCCCTGATTTTTATACACTACAACTTCTATCACTGTCATGAACGATCAGTATAAAATATTTTTCCACTAAAAAAGGCAGGGAAAATAAAACGAAGTGTCTGTTCTTTTCCCTACCGAAAATCCCAATTCCTATATAGCAGGTTTCCTGGCTTGATTTCATCCTCTGCTTTCCTCTTCCCGGCTTATATTACTGCTGTTCTGTTGCAGATATAAATACCAGTGACTCCGTTGAAGCTTCGTCCATCTTACAGTAGAATAGGCTGCCCTGGATTCTCACCAGATTCCCTTTTAAATGTCAAATCCATCACTAATATAGTCTTCTGCATCCAGTATAATTATTAAGCACGCTTATTTCAAATAAATAATATTGATATATCTACCCAATTATCGTTTTTCCAAATAAAATACACTCAGTCTTCATGGAATTCCTAAAAAGAATAAACTCATAAAAACCAAGTGTACATCATTAAGAATGGCTCTACATTCCTACTTGCGAAACTACATACTTATTTTTTTCTTAATGCTTTCTTTTTCTCAAGATTTGTAACAACCATGCAGCAGCTTGCATCACCTGTGATGTTTACTGTTGTACGTCCCATATCAAAGATACGATCCACTCCGGCTACAAGAGCGATTCCATCTACTGGAAGTCCTACAGATGTAAGTACCATTGCCAGCATAACCATTCCAGATCCCGGCACACCTGCTGTTCCGATCGATGCCAGTGTTGCTGTCAGGATAATCGTCAGCATCTGTGGAAGTGTCAGATTGATTCCATAACAGGACGCGATAAAGATTGCACATACTCCCTGATAAATTGCAGTTCCGTCCATGTTAATTGTTGCTCCAAGCGGAAGCACAAATGAAGTCACTTCTTTTGATGCCCCCATGTTCTCTACACACTCCATATTGATTGGAAGTGTTCCTACGGAAGAAGCACTGGAAAATGCAAACATCATTGCCGGAAGCATTCCTTTAAAGAATGCGATCGGGCTCATACCGCCCATTGTCTTTACTGCTAATGAATATACAACAGCTGCATGTATAATGTAGCAGACATACGCTGCTAAAAGCACCATTGCCAGTGAGCCGATGATCATCGGACCATTTACTGCAATAACCGGGCACAACAGACAGAATACTCCGATTGGAGATAATCTTAAGATCATCTCCATACATTTCATAAACATATCATTCAGATCATTACACCCCTGGATCAAACGTGGATTTTTCTCCGGTCCAATCAGAATAATCGCAAATCCGAACAATACTGACATCACAATTACCTGAAGCATATTAGACTCAGACATCGGTGCAATAAAATTGGATGGAAAAATATTCACAATTGTATCCATAAATGATACCGACTCTGCCGCTTCATAAGTCAAGTCTGTTGTTGCAACGACCGGGAACATTCCTTTGAACAGATTTCCTCCAATCAATCCAAATGTGATTGCAAATGCGGTTGTACACATATAGTATACAACGGTCTTTAAACCAATTGCTCCTACTTTTTTAATATCCTGCATGGAGATAATCCCACACATAATGGAAAATAATACGATTGGAACTACAATGAACTTTACAAGGTTCAGAAAAATTGTTCCAAACGGCTTAATGTAACTCTCTGCAAATTCTGCATGACTCTGCATCAGAAGTCCTACCACAATCGCAAGAATCAATGCGATAAAAATCTGCATTGCCAAAGACATTTTTTTCTTTTGGTTCATGATTTTAACCTCTCTTTACTTGATTTTATTTCCCCGTTATATTTTACCCCAAAAAAGCACTGTCATAAGACAATGCCTTTTCTCTGATATAAAATTATATCATACCTTATTCTGATTCATCAACCAGTTTTTTGCAAGTTCATGTGGAAAATTATGCATTTTCGATATCTTTTTTGCTTCAAAATATCATTTTTGCATATTTTAATCTTCCAGAATGCCTCTCGGAAGCTTTCCTAACTGCGCACCACGACCGTATTTTCTTGCCGCATAGATAAATGCCTCTACATTTCTTTTCGGTGTACCAATCGGGAGCTGACATCCTGTATTCAAAATGTAACCTTTTGGATTGTCTCCACATTTTCTCAGGCAGTCTTTACATGCCTCAATGACATCATCAATCGATCCATCTTTCATCACTTCGATCGGCGGAACATTTCCGGCAAAGCGCATCCGATCCCCCACCTCACGCTTAGCAACCTCCAAATCCTCGCAATTATCGATACTGAATGAAAATAGACCTGCATCTGCAAGATCACTCCAAATAGGGCTTGTCTTACCACAAATATGAGCTCCCGGTCTCGATCCCATAATTTTCTCTGTTCCATCAATCAATTTTTTAATATAAGGAAGCGAAAATTCATCAAATTGCTTCTTACTAATTACGTCCATACAAGTTACCGGATCGGAAAAATTCGTTCCAACTGATCCGAACTCATGATAAAATGCTTCAAACCATTTTAAAGAACAGACAACTGTTAAATCAAGCAATTTGTGAAGCATTTCCGGATTCTTTCTTGTATCGCGAAGAACCTTTTCAACTGGTCTGACTGCTATAGCCGTTGAAATCGGACCTGCCACGCTCGTTGTCATACTAACATCCGGAAAACGTTCTTTCAATCTCTTAGCACTTTCCAAAATCGGTGCAAGCACTGGATTTTTATAAGGATCCGTTACTTCCAATTTGTCAAAATCCGCATAATCCTGCAATACATGATGTTCAATGTAATCAATTCCATGTTCAGGAACCCCTAACTTTGAACCAAGCGCAACACCAATTGTGCGAAGACCTAATCCAACATTAAAGCTATCCAGACCAAATTCTTCTTTTCTTCGTCTGATAACTTCACTTTTTACTTCAAAGTCTTTCGCAAATTGTGATGTTGTAAATCCAAAAATATCTGCCATAGCCGGATCTGGCGCCTGTAACGTATACGGGATATGATCTACCTCTTTTCCCTCGTTGTAGGCCTTGATACGCTCCGCTGCAGTCATCTCAACCTTCTGCTCACTCATTAATTTCTTTAATTCTGTGTAATCCATAACTCCCTCTCTTTCTTAATTTGGAACACAGTAAAACTCCAAAAATCTACATCCCCAATTTTAAATATGGTATCCTTTTTACACAACGTATGTTGTATGCAATGACTCTTTGTTTGTCATTCCAAAATCTTCTTCTGTCATTACACCTCCCTTTTCAATAATCAAAAATTGGTCATCCCATTTCCCAGACACTAATTTTTCTAATATAATATTACTTCCCGGCACATATTGATATGGCACATTTATAATTGCAGACTCCCTTTTTGCACGCTCTACATATTCTTTTGAATAACAATCATAAACACCTGTATCCACAATATCTACACTCTTGTAAGCATCAAACCAGACTTTCATAACTCTTTTGGCTCTTCTTTCGCCATACTTTAAAACTAAATCTTGTTCCATCTGTTCAATAGACATCAAATCTCTGTTTTCAGTCAAATAAAAATGTCCGACTTCTTTTAGGTTGTAATGAAACTTTTCGTCCGTATGCATTAAAAGTGTAATACAATCATCAACTTTGGGCATAATTGTCCGCCTTTGGAAAGTCCATCCTACTGATGCCCCTCCGCAAACTCCCATACCTAAAAGCACGGTATCTATTTCCTCCGGAAGTTGTTCCATGGCAAGAAACGCCAACTGCCAGAATTTTTCCGGTCTGCTATGCTTAGAATTATCCAGTTCAATAATGGGATAATTTGTATTCATTTTTTTCTGTGCTGCTTTCACATGATTTTTAAGTGTGGAGCAGACTATTACAGTAGCATTCATATAATCTCTTCCTTATATTTGTCTCTCTCTATATTAAAAAAAGGTAGCGAAAAAACAGCGTAACCGCTGTTCTTCCCCTACCGGAATCCCATACATATACATAGCAGGTCTCCTGACTTTGCATCCTCCTTTGATCTTATCTTCCCCCAGCATCTCCGCTAAAGTGATTTTCCAGACCATCGTCCGCTTCACAGTAGAATAGGCTGTTCCAGATTCTCACTGGATTCCCTTTTCAATGAATTATAATCATCACTATGTACTTTACATAAGTAATTTTAACCTATTCTACTTTCGCCAGCAAATAGCTTGTTTCCATATATGCGCTTTATTATTATTGTAATCTATAAGTAATTTTTAGTTTTATATTATAGAATCAACCCACATCTGGTATAATAATAAACTTGCTAAATCTGTTTATTTATATGCATTTGGTATAATAATAAACTTGCTAAATCTGTTTATTTATATGCATTGGATTTTAATATAATTGCAATCAGTCTTGCTACGGATCTTCGAAGCTCACTTTCTTTTAAAGTTCCATTTTTTAACGCAACTCTGATTTGTTCATGATCAGATACCACCCCCGGGCAGATCAGATCATTTCCTGCCTGAATACAAATTTCTGGTCTGGAACATTTTGCATATCCTTCCGGCATCTCATTTGTCGTTCCCCAATCAGTCATGATCAAGCCTTTAAATCCCCATTCGTCACGAGCTATCTTGGTGCAAAGATCATAGCTGTTGGCTGCATGTACTTCGTTAATCAGATTATAAGAAGTCATAATTGCCATCGGCTGTGCTTCTTTCACACAGATTTCAAATCCCTGCAGATAGATTTCCCGCAGTGCACGTTCACTGATAATACTGTCACTGCCGAACCGGTTATCTTCTTGATTGTTGCACGCAAAATGTTTAATAGTCGTTCCAACTCCAACAGTCTCCTGAACCCCTTCCGTCATGCCTGCTGCCATGATGCCTGAAATAAGCGGATCCTCCGAGTAATACTCAAAGTTTCTTCCACACAGTGGATTCCGGTGAATATTCATTCCCGGTGCCAGCCACAATGTAATCTGAAAGATTTCAAGCTCTTTAGCAACCGCACGGCCAACATTTTTCAGAACTTCCATATCCCATGACTGGGCAAGTACAGTTCCAATCGGAAATGCGGTACAGAATTGGTAATATCTCTCTCCTTGTTTCTCATCACTGATTCTAAAAAGTCCGTCTTCCACACTATCAATAAAATCTTGAATTTTTCGTTCACCATTCACAACATCATAGAATTTATTCAAACGTAAACCTGCAGGTCCGTCTGCCAGTGTGATACTTGCAATTCCTTCATCTACTGCCACAAGACTGGTTTCTGCCGCTGCTCCAGGAACTGTAATTCCAGCAGTTCCAATTGTTCCATCTTTTCCGCGCCGGATTGCACCCGTACACATCTGTACACATTGTTCCACAGATAAATGCTCTGCCATTTGCAACGCTTCTTTTTCTAACAGATCACTTTCTATTCCATAGACAATTTCTGTCGTATCCAGCTCTTCTGCTCTCAATGCAACACTTCTTTTTCCGGCTGTCTCCGTTTTCCATTTTGCCTCTTTTTTCAAAAGACTGTCTTCGTTAGGAAATATTTCTTCCAGTTCTTCTTTTCTTAAACAGCTTGCTCTGTCCTGCTCAAGAATGACTGTTTTATCCAGTTCTATACTTGCTTCAACTTTTGCATGTTCGAGCGAATTACCTATCCAGATTCCGTACATTCCCTCTTCCATAATCCAGGCAGACTTTTCTTCGCAATAGCTGGATAACCCTTTCAGCAAAATAGAAAGTTCTATTTTCTGACATTCTCCAGGTTCAAGTGGCTTTGTTTTAGTAAATGCCACAAGTCTCCGAAATTCTTTTTTTATTTTATTTTGAGGACAAGACGCATAAATCTGTACAACTTCCTTTCCCGCATATCGTTCTCCGACATTCCTTACTTCTACTGAAACTCTGATTTCTCCCGACTTATCCAAATTTCCTGCTTTATATACAATGTTCGTAAGCTTCGTTTCAAAATCCGTATAGGATAACCCGTGTCCAAAGCAATATCTTACAGGTATATCAAATGTATCAAAATAACGATATCCTACATAAATTCCTTCTTTATAGTATTCTTTGTGTACATTTCCATCCATATAAGAAAATGTCGTCGCATTGGGATAATCTTCATATCTAAATGCCCATGTATCAGTCAAATGTCCGCCAAAGGTTACTTTTCCAGACACAACATCTGCGAAAGCATTTCCACTCTCCATCCCACATTGTCCCATCTGGATCACGGCTTTTATAGATGAATAACAATCTTTAAATCCAAGGTCAATGATTCCGCCACTGTTAAGTACAAGCACAACATTATCATAGCACTTGCATACTCCGTCTAAAACCTGTAGTTCTTCATCAGACAGGTAGTAATCACCTTTCTCGCATTTGCGGTCTGCGGATTCTCCGGCCGTGCGGCTTATAATATAGAATGCAATATCACATTCATATTTTTTTACCGTCTCCACATCCGGCACACTTCCTGCCGGAATCTGGAACGGATGGCTTGCAAATGTCCGGAAGAAAGCTGCGTGTTCACGGTTACCTGTAATCTCCAGTATCCTGTCACGCCAGGCTTTTTTTTCTATTTCATACAAGCACTTATATTCACTAAGCCAGTCTTCATTTACAATCTCGTATCCTGCATTTTTCATCCCTGTCCATATTGATATAGTCTCGCGCTCATTTACATCTCCGGAACCAGATCCTCCTTTTATAGTCTTTACAGCTCCACTTCCATATAAAGCAACCTTGCTTCCTGGCTGCAATGGTAAAATATGCTCACAATTTTCTAAAAGAACCATACCTTCTGCTGCAGCTTCTCTTGCTACTCTCCGATTTTGAATCTCATAATCGGAAATCTCTTGGGTTTTCTTTCCTGTATAGATCCTATTCACATTTTTTATCACTCTCATACTTTTCGTACCTCTTCTACTTATTATCACATATATGATAGTTGAGTGTTTCCGGCTACAACATTATCTTACTGTACAAAATAATATTCAACACGACTGCTTATAACTCTGTAATACCTCTTGGCATATAACCTTTTCTTGCACCACATCCATACTTTGCAGCTGCATTCATAAATGCAATCATGTTTTCCTTCGTCGTATCTACCGGAGTGGTACATCCAGGGCAGAGATTATATCCTCTCGGATTGTCTCCAGCTTCAATAATACATTTCTTAATTGCCTGGTCAATTTCTTCAAATGTTCCATTTTTCAATACATCTACAGGTGGCACATTTCCACTGATTGCAACTTTATCACCATAGCATTCCTTCAATTCCTGAAGACTCTCACAGTTATCTACCCAAAATCCACTGACTCCTGTGCCAATAACTTCTTCCCAGCGATCCCTGGTATGTCCACATATATGAATTCCAGTTGAACCCTGAAATTTGTTCATACGCTCTACTGCCTGTTTGATATAAGGGACAAAAAATTCTTTAAACTGTCGTTTACTAAGTAAATCTCTGGAGCCCATTGGTTCAGAAAGTGTAAACCCAATTCCTAGTTTACGATGAAGATCTTCACAACATTTTACAACACAGTCTGTACTATACTGCAATAATTTGTGGGCCTGTTCTTTATGTTTGACCGTACCCTTTAAGAATGTTTCAGTTCCAATCAAACTTGCAGCTGTTGTAAATGGTCCTGCAAGTCCACTACCAATTCCGCGTTCTTTTCCATATTTTTCCTGAAGTCTTTCAAATGCTTCTATTATGATAGGAAATCTTCCATCTTTTTCAACATTAATAAGCTCCATATGATCCAGGTCATCAAAGGTTTCCAGTGCCGGCTTTTCAATATAAGAAACGCTGTGCTCCGGATACTCGAGCTTTGTTCCGAGTGCTTCTACCAGAGTCCGAAGTCCCAGTCCCATCCCCATATTATCTGCCTGAAAATCTTCTGCCAGACGGCTTTCTACTTCCACCATGGCATCTGCTGAAAAATAATAATCACGAATGGAAATCCCATATAACGGAGGAGCTGTCTCTCCTGCACTTAAAGACGTCGGAATACGGTCCACCTCTTCTCCTCTTGCGTAAGCTATCTTCCTCTCTTTTGGCGTCATCTCAAGTTTTACTAATTCCATCTTTTCTTACCTCTTTCTTCTAACAGAACAACATAGAAAATGGTACTGTTACAATTGATATAATCGTTGTCATAGCAAATATTTCCGCTGCATATACGGAGTCTTTTTCATAGCGAAGTGCAAATAAGCTTCCCGTCACTCCTGCCGGACACGCTGTTGCCAGTATCACAATAGTCTTTACGAGCTGTGAAACTGGAACAAAATAAAAGACTCCTACCAATGCAAATGGCATCACAATCAGCTTTACAAAGCTTAACCAATATAATCTGTAATGACAAAATACTTGTTTCAGATCTGCCTGAGCAATATTGATTCCTGCTACCATCATCGCCATCGGTGTGTTCATGTTTGCAATCATTTCCATTGGTTCTTCAATAATCTGAGGAACACGGATTTGTGCAACAAAGCAGATAATACCAAGAATAATGGAAATAATTGTCGGTGATGTAAATACTTTTTTCAAAGATTTGATATCACTTTTCCCAGACATTACAATTACGCCATGTGACCAGAGCAAGAAATTCGCCATAGCTACATAGGCAGTCATATAAAAAACTCCTTCTGCCCCAAAAATCCCCTGTGCCATCGGTATTCCGATAAATCCACAATTAGAATACATCAATGCAACTAATTCCACAACTGCATAATCTTTATCCAATTTTCGGACGACCCATTTGCAGATACACCAGATCAGAAAAAAAGCAATAGCTGATAACAGAACCGATATCATCAGCCCTGTTACCAGCTCTTTTGAAAAGTCTTTCTGAAATGATGTAAAGAGCAGGACTGGCGTGAATAAACTCAACACCAGTTCTGATAATTTCTTATTCATCTCCTGATCTACAATCTTCTTGTGATAACAGAATACCCCGACAAGCGCAAGTATCGTCATCACAAGAGTTTTGTACATCGTCATTCCAGCTAATTCCATAGAACTATTTGTTTAACTCCCACATTGGAACCATCGTTCCCTTTTTCTCTGTCTTGTAGTAATCTGCAAGCGCATCACACTGAACAGCTTTTGCAAGTCCTGTTGCCCACTCAGCATCTTTGTCTTCTTTTCTTACCACAAATCCTACAGCGTATGTTTCTGCATCATCAGAAGCGCATACATAATCTGTTCCATCAAGTCCTGCATTTACCATGTGAGCTGCTGCACAAAGAATAGCTGCTACATCCGGCAGAGACTGTGGAAGAACCTGCATATCAGCCTCGATAAATTTAAGATTCAGCTTATTCTCTTTGATGTCATACTGTGTAGGTGTCTCTACGGAATCATCTAATGTAATCAGACCCTGAGACTCTAACAAATGAAGTCCACGAGCTTTATTAGAAGCATCACTGCAAAGAGCAATTGTATCCCCATCTTTTAACTCATCAACAGACTTGATTTTTTCTGAGTACATCGCAAATAATGGAGCTGCCGTCTTTGGTTCAACCATTACAAAATCTGTTCCATTGGCGTCGTTGTAAGCTTTTAAAAATGGCTCATGCTGATACCAGTTAATATCAATACTACCTTCTCCAAGTGCAACATTTGGCTGATTACTGTCATCGAATACTGTAACATCCACTTTATAACCAGCTGCCTCAATTGCATCCATAACTGCATTTACCTGATCAGCGTTATCACGTACACCTAATTTGATTACTTTCTTCTCATCAGATGACTCTGTCTTTGCATCATCAGATGATTTGCTGCTTGATGAACTTCCGCATCCAACTAACATAGTTCCTACCATTGCTGCTGCCAGCAATACGCTTAAAAATCTTTTTTTCATGATTTTCTCCTTTTTACTTCTTTTGAATCTTAAAAATCTATCTAAAAATAAGTCAGACTTATTTTCAGCCAATATAGCAGATAGAAGATATCTTCCACCTCTAACCCAAATGTAAATGTTTAATCAGACACTTACTTCAGTTTCTTGTAAATCCAGTCTCCAAAATACTGAATAATTGCTACCAGAATTATCAGAATCACACAGATTGAATACATAATCTCCTGATTGAAGTTCTGATAGCCATATGTAAGAGCTGTTGCTCCAAGTCCACCGGCTCCTACTGCACCAGCCATGGCTGTACAGCCAAGCAAGTTTATGATTGCGAGACAGAGTCCGGAAATTATGGACGGAACAGATTCCTTTAACATTACTTTTACAATAATCTGCACTTTAGAAGCGCCAAATGACTGAGCAGCTTCAATTAAGGCAGGGTCAACTTCTTTAAAACTGTTCTGGAAAATACGTGCCATAAATGGAGAGCATGCTACAGTAAGCGGTACAAGAGCCGCTGTCTCTCCGATGGACGTTCCCACGATTAATCTTGTAAATGGAATAATCGAAATCAGCAAAATAATAAACGGGAATGATCGAATCGTATTGACCAGAAAATCCAGGATACGGTTTACCACAACATTCTCGCAAAGTCCTCCTTTTTCAGTTATAACAAGAATGACTCCAAATATAAAACCAAATATTGTAGACATAATTCCTGAAATCACCAACATCTTCAATGTTGCAAAAAATGCAGGTACAATCAACATCTGACATAACTGTAAAAAAGTATAATTATTTAATGTCATTATTCTTCATCCTCCTTTGTCTCACACTGCGTCTCAATCTCATGCCAATTCAAACCTTCTTTTGTGAGATAATCTGCAACAAATTTCAGATGTTCATTATCCACATTAATTGTAAAAATTCCCATGCTGTCATTCTGATAATCCTGAATCTTTCCATCTAGAATCGGAAATACATAATTCAATTCTTTCGACATCTTTGCAAATAATTCCCCATCATGGATATTATTAACAAGATGTGCAATCTGGATGTTATGTCCTTCATCGGGAAGTTTTACTGTCTCTTCTCCAAGAAGTCTCTTCAGTGACTGTGGCTGTTTAATAAAGATTTCTTTTACAGTACCTTCATCTGCAATCTTGCCATTTTCCAGAATGCATGCTTTATTACACGCTTTTCTTACAACTTCCATCTGATGTGTTACAATGATAACTGTGATTCCAAGTTTCTGATTAATTTCCATCAACAGATCCAGAATCGAATTCGTCGTCTTCGGATCCAGTGCTGAAGTAGCCTCATCACAAAGCAAAATCTTCGGATCCATAGTCAATGCTCTTGCAACTGCAACACGTTGCTTTTGTCCACCACTTAAATTTCTCGGTTTTGCATTCATCTTATCTCCAAGACCAACCAGTTCCAGAAGTTCTCTTACTTTTTTATCAATCTGGTCTTTCGGATATTTCCAGCACTGCATTGGAAGAGCGACATTCTTATATACCGTCTCTCGTTCAAGTAGTGAAAACTGCTGAAAAATCATTCCAACATGCCGTCTGAATTCTCGTAATTCTTTATCTTTCAAATCTTTGATCTCACATCCGTCAACCTTCAGGCTTCCTTCCTGATAAGATGTCAGACCGTTGATGCAGCGAAGAAGTGTAGATTTTCCTGCACCACTTCGACCTACTAACGCATAAATATCTCCGTCTTCAATTGTCAGGTTGATACCTTCCAGAACGGAGCTTCCATCGTCTTCCCATAACTTTTTCAGATTTTTTATCTCAATCAACGTTTTTTCCTCCTTCTAAATCACTTTTCCTATTTTATACAATTTTCTCAATAATTTCTTCATTTATAATTCCAATCTTTCTTGTTTTAATTGTGCATCGTGCACAATTTATCCCATGCGTTTTTGTATATTTTATTGATTGTATCTATATAATCGTTCTTTTATTGTTTATATCTATATTTATCTTTATAGACATATGTTATATCTGCACAAAAACAGGGTGCATCTATCTATATTTGATAAATGCACCCTTGCCAATTGTAATTATTTACGAATCATTTCTACAAATGCTGCCAGTCGTGTATTTAATTGTCCTACATCACCTTTTGAATAGTTTGTCACTACAGCCAGATATGGCAAGTGCTTTTCTTCATTCACGAAATTCTTCACACTGATGGATTCCATTTCCACAGAATGACAGCCCGATAATATCATCTCAACTACCCCATCTACATGATAGTCATCAATCATTTCTCCAAGAAGATGGATACGATTATTATTCGGTGTCATAATTGCACAGCCTATGCTAAAATACTTTCTTGCAATTGCACCATAAACATCCGGATCATCTTCATCTACCATACGCTCTACTGCTTTCGCTCCAGTACAGTTTTCGAAACCGACTACAACTCCGCCGTTATGCTCAATTGCCTCTACGATTTTATTTGTATCTTCGCCCATAGGGCAGCCGGTAATCAGGATTCTCGGTCTCTTTTCTAGCTGACGACCTTTCTCATATTCTTCCAGAATACGATCTGACAATTCATTTAACTCCTTTGTCATCTCTTCCTGACCAAATTGATATTTCGAACCATAAAGCACCTTACCAAGTTCCAGTCCTGACATTGGAACTGGTTCCAGCTTCATCAGTCCATAAAATCTCTTCAATGCTTCTCTTCGCTTATTCTGCGATACAATTGCACGTCGAATATCATTCTCTGTAATTACTACCTGAAAATATTCTTCCAGAAATTCTTTAAACCGGATAATCTCTTCCCGCCAGAATCTAAGTCCGCCTTCTGACTGTGTGTTCGGCAATTCCATAACATAAACTTCTTTAAACTCAGACATCAATTCGTACATTTTTTTCTTGCCGTCACATGTCGTTTCTCCCACAACCAAATCCGCAAAATGAAAATAAGGACACCGATCAGATATGGCATAACCATAGCTAGATTTGATTAATGGACATACATTCTTTGGCAATACCGTTTCAGCGAGCTCTACTGTTTCATTCGCTGAAGAACATAGCCCCACAGGAATTGCTCCCATGGCAACTGCAATTTCTCTTGGAAAAAACGAACAATATGCACCGATTATCGGAATCTGCTTTTCTTTATATTCTTTTACCTTCAAAAATGACTGTTTTTTCTTGTCTTCAAACTCATCGAAGATTTCCGGCAAATCCTTGATAATCTCCATTCTCTACTTCTCCTCTTTCTCCTGTTCCCGCAGGAGTATACTAATTAAAATCTTATGAGCAATTCCCGGCTCATTAATATCCACTCCCAAAATCTCATTAATTTTGGAAAGTCTATAAATCATTGTATTCCTATGTATAAACATTTTCTTTGCTGCCATACTTACATTATTACCCACAAGCAAGTATTGCTTTAAGGTCTCATAGAATTTTGTTTCCTTTGCCTCATCTTCGCTGGCTAGTTCAGTAAGTTCACGCTCCAGATATCTCGCATGTCCAATATAAGGCAATGCACAAGAACAGACTATCTGGACATAATAATCTTCTTCACGAAAACTTCTTTTATCCGGTTCCTGTTCATGCGCAATCTCCAGTGCTTTCTGACACATAAATCGTTTCTTATCAATCAATTCAATCTCATTAAAGCTCCCGCTTAGACAACATAACAGCTTATATTTTTCACACATGTTATCCATAACTTTACAAATCTTGTCTCTGCATTCTTCTGTATGTATATCTGTGAAAAGAAGACAAGCATACTGCTCCTCTATATAAACAAACACATTTTCATATACATCACTTACATAATTAGCCGCCTTTTGAAGTTGCAGACTATTATAAACTTCTGTACGTACAACTGCTACTCGAAATGGGGCAACAACATATTCGTTATATATATCATTCGTTCCATTCAGAAGCTGCTTCCCCTCGCCTTCAAATAATAACCGGGCAATCACACGACGTATTGTCGATATATGAGAATGAGAATGTTGTTCCTGACGCTCCATCAACATTCCAAGTCCCTGACAGACAATATCATTCATCTGAATCCATGTTTCCTCTGCATCTTTTGCATTATAAATTCCTGCATCCAGAATAGATATAACGAAACCTTCTGCATCTCCTTTAACTACAATTTCATTCACAGCATAATATTCTTCCGATACATGAATGAGCATGGATTTGCCCCCTGACTCTTTCGAGCGATATTCGATCATCTGTGAAATCAATTCTACTCTTCGTTTGCTGTCCATACCTTCCGGCAACAGTGTTTCATTATATTCTCCTTTATGGGACATTGCAAGTATCTTGCCTCCAATGTCCAGAACAATCAAAACAACCGGCGCATATTCTGTAATATAATCTGTAAATTTCTGTACAGAACCAGTAATCCCTAATGCTTCAAATGCTCTCCTGTAACAGACATTCAGATCAATTTTTTCTTCCATCTCTTCTCCCTCCCGGCATCTACTATCTCCTTTTATGATACCACCAGGAAAATTTTGCGTAAAATCAGTTCTTTTCATATATCTATAGGTTTTTTCTATAGGATTAATTTTTTACGCCTTTCGTTATATTATCTCGTTACCTTTCCTCACTCTCATCAATCTTTTCCCCGAACCAAATGTTCAGCTCTCCGCCGATCAAAATGCAATACATACAGAAATACATCCACATCATAATCAACATGATCGTTGTCAGACTTCCGTACATACTGGAAAATCCCTGGAACACATCCACATATACAGAAAACACCCAGGAAATGACCATCCACCCCAGCGTAGAAAATACTGCTCCCGGAAGTTGCCTTTTATATGTGTCTCTTCTATTAGGAAGGAATTTATATATCAACAGTAAAAATACAATCATTACAATCGGTGTAATAATATTCCTTGCCCGGATCAGCCAGTCGGCCATATTTCTTAAAAATGGTACATGCTCAGCAATAAAAATATTCAGGCTGTTACCAAATACCGACAACACAAGTAAAAATATAATAACGAGTATAAACATGACTGTATAAACAGTTGCTCTTATCCTAAGGAAAAAATAGTTACGTGTCTCACGGCAATTATACACACAGTTCAGTCCTGAACTCATGGCAAGTACACCTTTTCCTGCCGACCAAAGTGCTACCACGATCGTAATCGGGATAATACCAGATGACTGATTATAGACCTGATTGACAATGGATGTAATCAATGAATCTACCGATGATGGAAATACCTGAATCACAGCCGTCATGACATCAGCCTTTGTGACGGGCGTATATTGCACCATAGTCAGTAACAACAATATAATCGGGATCATGCAGAGCATAAAGAAAAATGCTGTCTGTGCAGCGTATGCCCCAACATGGTCTTTCGTTATCTCTCCAGTCAGCTCCATGATGTCATCATATAATTCTTTTATCTTTTTCATCACTTTTACCTAGCTTTGTTTATGTTCCGGCGTTCCACTTTTCCCAGTGATACCGCCTGTTCTGAACAGTTACATAATTTTATATTTTATCCGATTTTATACATTTTGTCTACGAACAATTATCCAATGGTGACGCCTTGATAAAAAAAAGTCAATATTTCCTGATAGTTTTTTCCACATTTTGCCATTTCATTCGCACCGGTCTGACTCATGCCAATCCCATGTCCGAACCCGCCGCCCTTTATGACAAATGTATCTCCGGACTTGTTGATTGTGAAAAATGCACTTGGAAGAAGCTTGCTGCTTTTGACTTTTGTACCGTCCTGCTTTATAATTGTGTATCCTTTTCCTCCAAGAGCACGCCGGATTTTATTTTCCGTTGAGACTCTTACACTACCTTTGTCACCGACAGCCTCTATTGTTAATACTACACCACCCGGTCCATTTTCCAGAATATTGATATTCTGCAACGTTCCAATATCTTTGCCGGTATTTAGCCCAATCAAATTTGATAAAGTCTTTGCCTGAATCTTCGCCTCCCAGCGATACCATGGCAGATTTCTCTCATAATCACCGTTCTCATCTTTTACTTCTACAGACTGAAGGTATCGGTTTCCGTCATTCTCCTCATTCCCCCAGGCTTTCATACTGGTCGTCTTTCCGCAAGAAGTGGAATAATAATAAGTCGTCACAATCTCTCCGTCCAGACGCACGACTTGTCCTGCCGTCTCCTGAACAGCCAGATCTGCGCTGTCTGCCGGTGCACTGTTGCCGTAGACCTGATAATTCGTACTGTCATCCACATGAGCTTCATATTCCGGATATCCATATTCTGCCATCTGCCTGTAGGCGTAACTTCTGGCACAGACTGCCTGCGCTTTCAGCGCTTCTATTTCATAACCGGACGGCATTTCGCTGGGCACGACCCGGCACAGATAATTCTCAACAGGGAGTTCATTGATAATCGCAATTCCTTCCGCTGTTGTCCGAAGCTCCAGTATGCCTTGGTAAGAAGGAATCCCGTATCCACGCTTCAGGCTATTTACCGTAATCTCCCCTTCTTTTGCCTGGATCCGGATGTTCCCACTTTGAAAACGGCTGTCATCTGGCATAAATGTCACTTCCATCCCCGCTTCGCATTCTTCTACTGTCTCCCCATACGTAATAGAAAGTCCAGATGTTGAGCTGACTGTCACAGACGGATGAATGGTATTCTTATATCCATCCGTCATAAGAAGAACCCGGATATTCGGATTAGACACTACCTGCGTCTCTTCTCCCTGATTTTCCTGTTCCGTTTGTACTTCTTCCGGCTTCTGGTCAAATGCTTCTTTTTCCTGGCGGTTTCCACGGACTCCGCCTTCGAGATTACTTGTTAGTCCTGCAATAATAAACACCAGAACCAGCACTGTCATACCATAATAAAATCTCTTTTCTCCTCGTAAATGTTTCAAACTCTATTCTCTCCCTAATCATTATGTCCTATGATTGATTCAACACCCACTCAAGTAGAAGGGGAATTAAATAAATGTCCCCCCTCACATTAGAAAAAGACAGCCGCGCAAACGACTGTCCTTTATCTTTTGTATGTTCCCCAAAATGCCGGTTCCTGTATTTTGACTCCTAGCTGTCTGCTAGGTGGGTGTCCGCATTCGCTTTTCTGCCATCCTCTGCATAATGAAGGCTCGACATATTACGAAGATATAAGAGTCCCGTTTAAAGTGATGTAGGTTCAAAATAACAGGAGTTATCGTGCATCCCAGGTTCTTACTTCTTGAATTATTATAACTCATTTACCCGTTTTTTACAACAGGTAGATTTATCTAGTTTCCATTTTATAAAATCTAAACATTACATTAAATATCATTATTTTTTCTGCAGTGACTGAATTGCATTTACCAGATTCAAATATGAATCTTCTACCTCTTCCTGATTTGGCTTTCCCTGAATCGTTTCTTCGGCCTCTTCTTTTGCCTGATTTAAAGTATTTACTGTTTCATCTGTATAAACACTCTGATTAATCTTTCCGGCACTTTCAATCAAATCTTTCAGTTTGCTTTCGTCTACTTTTTCAGCATTAATAACAAGCGCTTTTACTTCTGTCTGATTTTTTGATGTCTGCTCTTTACCAGCCATGCGGCTGATAGCAAAAACTGCTACCGCCGCAATGACTATGCATAAGATCAGGGCTGCCAGGATATAGGCTTTTTTCTTTTTATTCCGATATCTTCGATACCGTCTTTTGTGTTTCATGTGATTATTCACAGTTTCTAGATTGTTCTTTTTCTCTTAATCAGAACAATAATAGCTGCCACTGCTGCTCCTACAAGTGTAAGCATGTAAGCGATTGGCATACTCTCATCACCTGTTTTTGGAGCTTTTTTATTTTCGTTCTTTGTTTCTGCTTTCTTAGCTGCTGTCTTCTCTACCTTCTTATTGTCAGTAGTTTTGTTTGCTGTCTTGTCTGTAGAAGGTGTAGCTGGCTGAGTTGGCTGAGTTGGCTGTGCTGGCTCTGTTGGGTCTACCGGATCAACTGGAGTCTCATCTTTTGTAAATGTAGCTGTTACTGTGTAGTCATCTGCTACTCCTTTTGGGAACACAATAGAGCTTGTGTTTGTGTCTAATGTATATACTACTTCACCTGCTTTATTTGTTACTTCCCAGCCTGTCCATGTATATCCTTCTTTTGCTGTTACAGTTGGAAGGAATCCAAGTGTATCATCAGCTTCCTGAAGATTATTGTTCTCAAGCTTTGTTGCTCCGTCATATCCTTCAAACTCACCCTTTTCAGGATCTACAACTACATTTGCATTAACTACTGCTGCTTTTTCTTCTTTCACTTCTTCGAAAACTGGCTCTACAGAAATGTATCCAACATTTTCTCCATCGTTAAAGTGAGCAAGGCCTGCAAATCCTAAACTTGTTGCATTTGCATCAAGTTTGATTGACTCTTTTCCTTCTACTGTCCATCCTGCAAGTCTGTATCCATCATTAGCCTTTACTTCTGGTAAAAGAATTGGTGCCTCAGCAAACTCATCAAGATCTGTATAAGTGATTGTAGCATACTTATCATCTCTTCCTACAAATTCGCCTTTTTCAGAATCGATTGCAACATTAATTGTCACGCTTCTCTTAGCTGCCTCAGCTTTTTTGAACTGAGCTGTTACAACAATGTATCCTGTGTCAGATCCTTCTGGGAAGTGAGCAAGTCCTGTAATTCCAAATGTCTTTGCATCTGCACTCCAGAAACCTTCTTCTTTTCCGTTTACTAACCAACCTGTAAACTCGTAACCTTCTTTAGCCTTTACTGTAGGTACAAGGAACTGATCTGCTGAATCTTCTTTAATTGTATATGTAACAACTTTAGCCCCTGCCGGATCTGTAAACTGTCCCTCTTCTGGAGCGACATTGAAGTTTACAATTACATCTCTTGCTTCTTTTTCTTCTTTAATAGCTTTTACTTTTACATTAACATCTTTGTCTTTTCCATATGCTACTTCCACGTCAGTTATGTCACCACCAACTAATTCATAGCCTTCTGGAGCTGTAAAGGATGTTGCAGCAAATGTTGCTGTTTCACCTACTGTTCCATTCTTTGTTAATGAAACAATATACTGTGATCCATCTAATGGTGTACCGTTCTCATCTACATAATGAACACGTAAAACAGCATCAGCTTTCTTAGCTTCTTTCTTAAACTGAGCTTCCAATGTAGCATATCCGTCATTACTTCCTTTGGCATAATGAGCAAGTCCTGTAACTCCAAATGTCTTTGCATCTGCATCCCAGTTACCATCTGTTGCTCCGGATAATTTCCAGCCAGTAAATGTATATCCATTGATTCCTTCTACTTTTGGAACATTATACTGTGTCTCTGAATACTCATCATCATCAAATTTTACATACTCAGCGTTCGCTGGATTTGTAAATTTACCTTTTTCCGGATCAACATTAAATGTGATATGAGCTGTTTTTTTCTTCTCTACCTTCTGTACTTCTGCTGTAACTGTAGTATAGCCTTCTGTCGCTGTAGCTGGGTAAAAGTTTGCATTTGCATCTTCGAAAGTAAAACTTTCTTTACTTGCTTTCCAAGTTGTGTCACTTTTTCCTGATACTTTCCAACCTAAGAACTCATATCCGTCATCTACAGTAACTTTCGGTAAATCCTGCACATCTCCTGCTCTCAGCTGATACTGTGCATAGTTTTTGCCATTATCAAATTTACCATTTTCAATGTTGAAATTAACTACCGCAACTTTTTCAGCGGTTGCATCTGTTGCTGCTTGCGTATTTGCACTTGACTCTGTTCCGTTAGTTGGCTCAGCAGCAAAAGTTGCTACTGAATTTCCCCCTACAAGAGCGACAGCCAGAGAAAACGCAAGCATTTGTTTAAGAACTTTGTTCTTCATACTTGTTTTTTCCTCACTTTCGTTTATTTAATTTCTGCCTTATCCCATTGCATGCCTATCCTAGCATTCCCATTATATGTCTTATATTCTAAGACGTCAACATTTTTGTCGTTATTTTTAAGACTTTTTGGTGTTTAAGAATTCCTTTACCTTAATATAATGATAAAAAGGAGTTTTTAGGCATATGAAGGATATTGGCGCTGTCTTAAAAAATGCACGAGAAAACAAAGAATTCACTCAGAAACAAGTGATGGAACTAACCGGTATCAATAAAAAATCCCTTTCCGGTTATGAAAATAATGTTGCTGAACCAGATCTTCAAACATTTGCAACACTGATTAATTTGTATGGACTTTCAGCAGATGAAGTCTTAGAAATTAGCACTTCTACTCCTTCTCTTTTACTTTCCAAAAAAGAAAGTTCTCTTCTTTCTACGTTTAACAAACTTGATTTTCAACATCAAGAAGAAACATTATTACTACTACGGACTTTAACAAGATACCTTACACAAAAAAGATAAAAAACAGCCCATACGCTCTTTTCAGATTGTATGGACTGTTTTTTTATTCCGTTCGAAGTGCGGTCACCGGATCGCTCTTGGCAGCCTTCCTGGAAGGGATCAATCCGCCAAGTAATGTAAGTACGACACTTAAAAGAATCAGAACAATCGCTGGTGCAGCCGGAAGGATTGCGCTGACTTGATTATTGCCTGCAAGCGCATGAATCAGCATATTTCCCGGAATCAATATCAAAAGCGTCAGTCCGATACCGATAAGTC